>Ga0179941_1193109_pt1 | contig 9840 bp, 9 predicted proteins | sample AD_UKC048_sludge_FD_135968 | JGI IMG/M metagenome (GOLD analysis project Ga0179941, IMG submission 135968) | Active sludge microbial communities of municipal wastewater-treating anaerobic digesters from Illinois, USA - AD_UKC048_MetaT... | ecosystem: Engineered > Bioreactor > Anaerobic > Digestate... | reverse complement strand
TTGTTTCCATGCCGACCAGCCATTTTATCCCCTACAGATAAAATACGTTTTGTAGCTATATAGACTTTGACAAGCTCTAAAACACCAGCAGGCAATTCATCACCAGATTGAAGTTTTGTTACTGTTTTATTTTTTTGATCTTCATCTTCTCCGACGATTTCTGTATATTTTTTGATGATTTTAGCAACTTCTTCTTGTTTTTCAATATCTTCTATTTCCAGATTGTATATATTCAGATGATCGCGTAAAGTTTTCAATTCTTTTGTAGATATTTCTTCATCTGGCCAATCAATAAATTTATTTTGTATTTTACCAAATGGTTTGTCACCTAAAACATCTACAATCTCTGAATACATTCTATGAATATAGTCTTTGCAAGAGAGATGAAATTTTTTTTCTAAATTTTTTATATCTTCTTTAATTTTTTGGTTTTCTTCATCAGAAGATTTTGTTTTTCTAGAAAATTTTTGTGTTGCAATAACAATTCCTTCTACTCCGGAAGGCACTTCCAAACTATCGTTCTTGACATCTTCTCCTGCTCTTCCAAAGATAGCATGCAAAAGTTTTTCTTCTGGTGTTAGCTCCGATTTACTTTTAGGAGCAACTTTTCCAACCAGTATATCCCCAGGTTTTACAATAGTTCCAACTTTAACAATTCCATTCTCATCCAAATTTTGAAGAGCTCTGTCTGTTACATTAGGAATGTCTTTTGTAAATTCTTCCTGGCCTAGCTTTGTCTCGCGAATTTCTGATTCAAATTCATCGATATGAACAGATGTGTAATAGTCATTTTTCACCAATTTTTCGGAGATAATGATAGCATCTTCAAAGTTATAGCCATCCCAAGGCATAAAAGCTACAAAAACATTTCTTCCTAAAGCAAGCTCTCCATGACTTGTGCATGCACCATCAGCGATAACCTGGCCTTTTTTTACAATATCGTTTTCTTTAACGATAGGTTTTTGGTTCAAACAAGTTCTTTCGTTTAAACCTACAAATTTACGTAAAAAAATTTCTACAGGTTTCATGTCTGGATCATCTGGCTGTACGACAATTTTTATAGCATCAGAAAAAAGAACCTTGCCATCTACAGGAGAACAGGCAACCATGCTAGAATTTTGAGCAACGACTTCTTCCATCCCTGTACCTACAAGAGGGGGTTCTGTAAGAATTAGAGGAACGGCCTGCCTTTGCATGTTAGAGCCCATCAAGGCACGGTTGGCATCATCATGTTCCAAGAAGGGAATCAAGGAAGCAGATACACCTAGCATTTGTTTAGGAGAAATATCGCAATAGTTGACTTCTTGAGGGTCAACATATTTATAATCGCCATTGATTCTTATCATGACCTTGCTATCGACAAACGATCCATTTTCCTGAATACGACTATCAGCAGGGGCCAAAACTTGATCTTGTTCTTCATCTGCTCTCAGATAACGAACCTCATCGGTTGCTTTGCCATTTTTGACTACTCGATAAGGAGTAACCAAAAAGCCATATTCATCTATTGTAGAATAGATCGAAAGACTCGAAATCAAACCAATATTGGTTCCTTCTGGTGTTTCAATAGGACAGATTCTTCCATAATGTGAAATATGAACGTCGCGAACATCAAAACCAGCTCTTTTACGGTTCAAACCTCCTGGACCAAGAGCAGAAAGTCTTCTTTCATGAGTCAATTGAGCAAGAGGATTTGTTTGATCTACAACTTGAGACAATTCCCCTCTGCCAAAGAAATAGTCAATAGCAGAAGAGATGGTTTTTGCATTGATTAAAGTTTTTGCACTAAGAGGTTCATCAGATTCCGACCCCATCCTTTCCTGGATAGTTCTTTTAAGCTTTAAGAATCCTTTACGAAATTCATCGCCAGCCAATTCTGTAATCGTGCGAATTCTTCGGTTGCCCAAATGGTCAATATCATCTACTTCCCCGACCCCTTGCCTCAAATCCATAATATATCGCACAGAATTGATTACATCTTCTGGAGTAAGAACCATCTGGTTGGGATCTACATTTTGTCTAAATTTTCGATTTAATCGAAAACGGCCAACTCTACCTAATCTATAGCGAGTGATATCTTTAAATTTATCATTAAACAAAGACCTTGCTTTTTCAAGGTTAAAAGGGTTTCCAGGGCGCAATCGTGCAAAAATTTTTCCTAGAGCGGCTTTATGACCATCCTGCTCCTTTTCCATATCTCGATTCATGTCACTTGTAGTGTCTTCTTGTAACGTATTTACAATCAGAGGATCGATTCGTTCTTCTTTTGGCTTTCCTAATTCTTGTGTGGTATTTTTCCTATGAACTTTAGGCTTCAGAATGGTGACAGATTTTAAATCTTGATTTAAAATTGTGTCTACTACCGCATCGGTAAGCTTTGTTCCTGCAGGAAGCAAAGAAATACCTTCTTTGTCCTTCTCTTTTAGATTTCCTAATTGTATTGGCGATGCTAATAATTGATCTACAAGCTTTTTGGCAGGATTTGTACCTTTAATGGGTATTTTTTCTCTATCATAAAACAAAGCTAAAATGGCTTCATCTGTGGCATATATTTCTTCAAGAGCACGAATAAAAATAGTAATGGGAAGCTTTCCGCTTTTATCTATCTGGATAACAAGAGTTTCTTTTTTCGTAACATTAATATCTATCCAGCTACCTCGTTCAGGAATAATCCAACATGTATGGAGATGTTTTTCTCCTGCACTCCCTTCTTCGGCAAAATCTACACCAGGCGATCTATGTAATTGGCTAACAATAACTCTTTCAGCTCCATTGATGATAAACTCTCCACCTCCTATCATCATAGGAACTTCACCAAGATAGACATCTTCTTCCTGGTAATCTTTGGTTGACGTATTGGTCAAACGGACTCTAATTTTTAAAGGAGCTCCATAGCTAAGCTTCAGTTTTCTACATTCATCTGGAGTATATCTAGGTTTTCCCAATTCGTATCCTAAATACTCCAAAATAAATTTTTTATTATAACTTTCTATGGGAAAAATTTCGCGTATGATTGATTCTAAGCCTTTATTCTTTCGGCTAATGGAAGGGATGTTATATTGTAAAAAATCCTCATAAGCCTTTAATTGAAGCTCGACTAAATTAGGAACTTCTTTAATTTCGCGGTGTTTTCCAAAGTGCCTGCGGTTTGGAAAGAATCTTCTCATCCTGCATCCTTGCTGGAAAAAAGTCTGTAATATCTAAAAAAACAACTGTTTACGGAATCTTTTATAATTTGGGCTATTTCAATGGTAGAATAAAAGACTACAACGGATTTCGCTTAGGAAGGAAATAAATAATTCACGAGTTGTGCTAAACAATGTTTGTAGGCTAAATAATAATTGTTACAACTACAAATCTGTAATGAGTGGATATGTTGCATCAAAAGATGTAAATTAACTTTGCAAACACGTTCTAGTTGAAAACCAGGTTTTTTCCCCTGAAAGGGTTGTATATATAAAGTTTGGGAAAACCCCTTGGATTGTAGTAGCCCAAATAAAGAACTAAAAAAACTAGTACCCAAAAAAAGAACCACGGCCATGAGTCTATCCTAAAAAACATAAAAATTTTTAAGTGAGGCTCACAATATCCAGTTTTATATTTCTAAAAAATACAAAACTGGAAAGACCGAGGTTTTATTTTTTTAAATTAAAGCCCTTTGATTTCGATTGTTGCACCAGCTTCTTCTAATTGTTTTTTTATTTTTTCAGCTTCTTCTTTTGCAACTTTCTCTTTCACTGGCTTAGGGGCTGCATCTACTAATTCTTTGGCTTCTTTTAAACCCAAACCTGTAATTTCTCTTACGACTTTAATCAGTTGGATTTTTTTATCGCCTACTGTTGTAATAATAACATTGAATTCTGTAGGTTCTGCAGCTTCTTTTGTTTCTTGTGCTGCTGCAACAACCATTGGACCAGCCATAACAGGAGCTGTAGCAGATACACCAAAAGTTTCACAGAATAAATCTTTAAACTGTTTAATCTCAAGAAGATTATAAGATTTAAAAACTTCAAGCAAAAGTTTGTTTTTTTCTTCGATAGACAGTTTTTTTACTTCTTCCAGGAGCTTCATAACATTGTCGCTCATATGCTCTCCCATCACAAAAAAATATAACTATTGGGTAGATATTTATTTACCCACAAAAAAAATTACCATTATTTACATTTTTGATATTTACATTTTTAATTTTTTTATTTATAAAGAAAAAAATTTCTTTGTAAGTAAAAAAAATTAGGAAGAAACTTTTTCTTGTTTTTCCATTTTTTCCGTCAAGCTACCAAGAGCGTTGCTGACATTTTGGATTGCAGCACTGAAAATAGTAGCAACTTGCTGCATAGAACCGACAAAAGCTCCTGCTAATTCACCAAGAAGAACTTCTCTAGGAGGAACTTTAGAAAGTTCAGTAATATCCTTTATGGTAAGAACTTGACCAGAAAGAAAACCACCTTTAATCTGGGTAGTTTTATTCTTTTTGCACCATTCTGTCATAATTTTGGCAAGTTCTACAGGAGAATCGCCACCGTAAACCATACCAATTGTACCTTTGAGCATACTTTTCATACTTTTTTTGTATTTTTCTTCAAAGGCGATGTTGGCCAGTTTATTTTTCAATATTTTGACAGAAACTTTATTTTCTCTAAGTTTGACTCTAAATTGATGAACTTGTTCAGAATTCAGACGATCGCAACCAAAAAGAATGAAGCAATCTATTTTGCCTAAGGTTTTAGTTAATTCTTGGGCCATCAACTTCCTAAGCAACTTTGACATTTTTATCTCCTTTACCTCTTTTGTATCTTATCTCTTTGTTGCCTAACGTTTCAATTCAATTGGGATACCAGGACCCATAGTTGAAGAGATGACCACTTTCTGAATATAGGTACCTTTTGCTGTTGGGGGTTTTACTTGTTTGATATGTTCTATAAAGGTGTCAATGTTGGCTATTAAATTTTCTGGAGGAAAACTTTTTTTACCAACTGGGGCATGAACATTTCCACTGCTATCTGCTCTATACTCTACTTTACCTGCTTTAAATTCAATCACGGCTTTTACTACATCAGCTGTAACTGTTCCTGATTTAGGAGAAGGCATTTTGCCCTTAGGCCCTAATACCTTACCTAATTTTCCTACAAAGCGCATCATTCCAGGATGAGCAATAGCAACATCAAAATCCATCCAGTTTTCGTTCAAAATTTTATCTACTAAATCACCTGCTCCAACAAAATCAGCTCCTGCTTTCTTTGCTTGTTCAGCAAGATCACCCTCTGCAAAAGCAATCACTTTTAGCTGTTTACCGATTCCTTTGGGCAAAGAAACAGAACCTCTTACCATTTGTTCTGATTTTCTTGGATCAATACCTAATTTCATTACAATATCTACCGTTTCATCCATCTTGGTATTTTTCATTGCTTTTAGAATATTGACTGCTTCTTCCAAAGAATATCGTTTTGTCTTATCTACTTTGCTTTTATTTTCTCGATGACGTTTTGAAGGCAATCTGCGATTTTGAGGACCAGGGCGTCTTCTCTTTTTCGACGTTTGTTCAGTCTTTACCGTAGTCTCACTCATCTTTTACCTCTACACTTTTTAATTAGAATTTCTGAATTATAATGATTTTGAGCTATAGAGTAGTGCTATAATGTAGCATTTACTCCCAAAAAACGTTATAACCAGTAAAATTTTTTAGACTTCTATGAAGAAATCTTAAAGATTGCTAAAAATTTGAGTACTTCTTTGATGTATTCGCAATCAAGATACATTGATTTCTTTTTATTTATTTTACGAAAGCAACTGAGTCTCCCAGAGACTAAGAAACAATATCAATACCCATGTTTCTTGCAGTGCCCTCTACTATCCTCATAGCATGCTCTTCATCTCGTGCGTTCAAAAATTTTATCTTTTTTTGAACAATTTCACGAACCTGAGATTTGCTTACCTTACCTACTTTTTCACGATTAGGTATTCCAGATCCTTTTGCTACTCCAGCAGCTTGTTTCAGGAGAACAGAAACAGGAGGTCCTTTTACAATCATATCATACGATTTATCGTTGTAAATTGTTAGGATAACTCCTACTTTTACTCCTTTTAGGTCTTGAGTCGCTTCATTAAAGCGTCTTATAAAATCACCAATATTGACTTGATGTTGACCTAGTGCTGGACCTACGGGCGGTGCAGCAGATGCCTGGCCACCAACCACTAATAGTTTCACCTTTGCAACAACTGATTTAGCCATAAATTCCTCTAAAAATATGATAGGTCAGGTAAAGATTTTAGCTCTCTATAGCATCTTCAGCTTCTTCTAAACTTTCTACCTGCCAAAATCCCAGTTCTATCTGGGTAAATCTTCCAAAAATTTTAATTCTTACTTTTACAATTCCCTTTTGTTCATTGATCTCGTCGACAATGCCTTTGTAATTTTCAAAAGCACCTTCTTTGATTTTAATGCTTTCGCCTTTACAAAAGGATACTTTAGGCTTAGGTTTATCTTTTGTATGTCCACAAGAAGCCATCATTTGCTCTACTTCCTGTTCAGACATCATTCCAGCAAACTCGCCTATACCTGGTGTCAATTTCAACATATAATGGGTATCTTGATTTTTGATCATATATACCATTATGTAACCAGGATAGAGTTTTCTTTCTATAACGCGTTTAGAGCCTTTTCGTATATCGGAAATAAGCTCTGTCGGTACTATAATCTGTTGGATTTTATCCTGGATTCCCAAAGCTTTTACTCGATTTTCTAAAGCAACTTTGACTTTATCTTCTTTTCCGCTCTGTACTCTAACAACATACCAATACAAAGCTTCTGCTGGTTTTTCTGCTATTTTTTCTGAATCAGAAGAAGAAACAACAGGCAAAGATTCTTGAAAAGTATTTTTGCTATACTCCTCTTTATCAGAAGTTTGTTCAGAAGATTTATCAGAAGATTTATCAGAAGTTTTTTCGTCCTGCTCTGGGAAAATCATATATAATCCTACCCTGATTGCTAGTTATAAAAATTTTTTTTTCCAAAATCAGATTATTCTGAGGTACCATGATCCATAATTTAGATCATATCCCTGAGTTTAAAATTTAGAAAAAGAAGATATCCAATAACTTGTTTAAACCAACATCTACAACAAAAAGATAAATACCTAAGGCAATTATGACGATAATCACTACCAAAGAAGAGTCAAGGACTTCGCTAAATGTAGGCCATGCTACTTTTCGCATTTCACTCTCTGTATCTATCAAAAAATCAGAGATGCGTTCATTGCGAAAAGAGAAATAGGCAACCAATAACAATAGAACAGTGCCTAAAGCCAAAGTAAAAAGCAATCTTGGCGACACTGTAATGGGAATATCTACTGCTGGAATAGTGAAACTGACTAAGCTTTGATATACCCACTGCCAGAATTCTGTTCTTTTTTCTGGTAGAAGGTTCATATACGGGAAACTATAAAAAACACGATATGTTGCAAATATAGATAACAAAGCAGAAATAATAAATGTTCCCCATCGTACTATTCTTCCTTGCTTTGTTTTATATGAGTTTAAAAACATCCCCAGTGCCTGCCTTTCAAATAAAAACAAATATTTACTCTAATTGCCAGTCCATGAACACATAGAATTAACAATTAGAGTATTCGTTTATTTTTTTGAATATTTTTTATACCTATAAGCAACAAACGCTGCATACCGAATATAGTCAAAAAATTGCTTACTCCAACATATTCTTTATAATACAAAATTAAAGAATGAATTGAAATATCTCCTTTTTACAGAAAAAGCAATTTTTAAACTTCCCTTATCAGTATGCAGCGTTTGAATCTCTTTACGCTATTTCTTTCTTTCGCGGTGCACTGTATGCAAGCGACAGACTTTACAGAATTTTTTAAGAGAAAGCTTTTCTACTTGATCCTGTTTTTTGGCAGTCCGAGGTTTCATTTGCTTACTGGTACGGTAGTTTCTGTTTTTACACTCAGTACATTCAAGTGTCATATATTCACGAGAACCTTTTTTTGCCATGGATTACTCCAACATTTCAGTGACAACACCAGCACCTACTGTTTTACCACCTTCTCGAATGGCGAATCTCAATTCTTTTTCCATTGCGATAGGAGTAATCAGTTCAATCTCTAATTGAACGTTATCGCCAGGCATAACCATTTCAGCGCCTAGAACCTTGACAGTTCCTGTAACATCTGTGGTTCTGAAATAGAATTGCGGACGATATCCATTAAAGAAAGGCTTATGTCGTCCACCTTCCTCTTTGCTCAAGACATACACAGTTGCTTTGAAATGGGTGTGAGGATTGATGCTTCCAGGTTTAGATAAAACCTGTCCTCTTTCCAATTCGTCTTTTTCAACACCACGAAGCAGAACACCAATATTGTCACCTGCCATGCCTTCATCGAGCAATTTACGGAACATTTCGACTCCGGTGCAAACGCTTTTTTTGGTTTCTTTTACACCAACGATTTCAACTGGATCATTGACCCTGACAATTCCACGTTCCACACGACCAGTTCCTACTGTACCACGTCCTTTGATGGAGAAGACATCTTCTACAGGCATCAAGAAAGGTTTATCTGTAGCTCTTACAGGAGTGGGAATATAGCTATCTACGGCATCCATCAATTTAACGATAGATTCTTTCCATCTAGCGTCGCCTTCCATTGCTTTCAGGCCAGAGCAACGAACAATGGGAATGTCATCGCCAGGGAAGCCATATTTTGTCAAAAGCTCACGCAATTCCATTTCAACGATTTCTAGCAAATCGGGTTCGTCTTCTAGCAAATCGGATTTATTCAGAGCAACAACGATATAAGGCACGTTTACCTGTCTTGCCAACAGAATATGTTCACGAGTTTGTGGCATAGGGCCATCAGGAGCGGATACTACAAGAATAGCGCCATCCATTTGAGCTGCACCAGTGATCATGTTTTTGATATAATCAGCATGTCCTGGACAATCTACGTGAGCATAATGTCTGTGTTCTGTTTCATATTCGACATGGCATACCTGGATCGTTATTCCACGAGCTTTTTCTTCTGGTGCCTTGTCAATCTGATCAAAGTCCATCGCTTTTGCCAAACCTCTATCAGCAAGCGTTTTGGTGATTGCTGAAGTCAACGTAGTTTTACCATGATCGATGTGACCAATGGTTCCTATGTTAACATGGGGTTTAGTTCTTTCAAATTTTTCCTTAGCCATCTGGATACTCCTAAAAAATTGGCTATCAGCGTAACTACATTTTTTAGAAATTTTTGGTAGTTGCTGTTACAATTATCCTAACTTTAGGAAGGTTAAATTCTATCTTAAGCTGCCTAATTCTTCATTTTATTAGCATGATTTAGATAAAGGAAGTAAATTGGAATGACTCTTATGATGTTTACCCTGATTGCTAGTTGTAAGTATATTTTTCTAAAACTGTAAACACTTGAGAAATTACATCAGAATAATTCAATCCTTTTGGATTGTTGGGTTCCCTGGACTACATTCGTATGGGATTGATAGTTGCTTGGATTGATAGTTTGTCCTAAGGTATCCTTACCCCATATCTGTGTCACGTCCCTGATCAACTAGTAATTAGGGTGATGTTTAGAAGTTAGCCAGGAGGTTTTTGAGACAATTACCGATGAGTTAAACCTACAAATTCAAAAAAAAACCAACGTAAATTTATTCATCAGCTACATTGTTGGTTGTGACGCCAACTTTTTGCAGCATTTTATATGAGCCATCAATCAAAAGCAAAACTTAGCTTAATGATTTAGAAATGAAGATTAGTTTTACTTGAAGAAAATGGAGCTGCGGATGGGGGTTGAACCCATGACCCCCTCCTTACCAAGGAGGTGCTCT
>Ga0179941_1018953_pt1 | contig 10039 bp, 1 predicted proteins | sample AD_UKC048_sludge_FD_135968 | JGI IMG/M metagenome (GOLD analysis project Ga0179941, IMG submission 135968) | Active sludge microbial communities of municipal wastewater-treating anaerobic digesters from Illinois, USA - AD_UKC048_MetaT... | ecosystem: Engineered > Bioreactor > Anaerobic >... | reverse complement strand
TTTGAAATTACAGACGAGGATGGCAAAAAGGTAAAAGATCCAAGAAGTTTGTTGCCAGGTGTTTATAAGCTTCTTATCAAAAAAGAAGGCTTTAAAGAAAAAAGTATTCCTTTAAATATCAGCAAAATTCAGGTTGTTGTTCCTGTTGAGCTAGAGCCTCTGATCGAGCCTAAACGAGAGCTAAAGCTTTATCTCAATGATCCGTTGATCGGTGGCGATCTTGAACCAGATGATGTAAGACTTGCAAAAGACAATAAGTCTGTCAAGAATCTCCAGATCAAACCTGGTAATTATGCTGTAGTGATTGAAAAGGCTGGCTATCATTCTAAAGAGATGGAATTGATGATTCCAGAAAATGGAATTGTCAGAGACAAAATCACCCTGGATTATAAAGATCGTGCAGTCAAGATGATTGTAGACGACGGCCTGAATAAAAAGGGCTACGAACCTGAGGTGCATCCTGAAGAAATCACCCTCTTTAGAGAAGGACAAAAAGTCCAGTTCAAAGGCTCTTTGTATCCTGGATTCTATAATCTGGAAATACAAAGAGATGGATATTATATTTTTAAAGATAGCATCAAGGTCACGGCTGGTGGCGATTTGCTCACATTGCCTTTGAAATTACAGCCTAAAGAAAGAGAAATCGTGGTTCGTCCTAACTACGATGTCGCTCCTGCTGAAGTAAAGCCCGACAAAGCATATCTTAAAGATCTATATGGAAGCGAAAAGGAAATCATTCCCATTACGGATGGTTTGAAAATAAAACCAGGATCGTATTGGGTCAAAGTAGAAAAGGCAAACTACCATCCTTATAGCAAGGATATTCAGATTACGCCCTCTAGCAGTGCATTTGAAGTACGAGCCCAATTGATTTCCGTTTCCAAGCTCATTTTGCTCCAGATTCGTTCTGATTTTGACATCGAACCTAGCATCAATCCCGATGAACTGATTTTCGATATGAAAATTGGGAAAGCAGGCTATGTTCCTATCGATTGGAACACCAAAATCAAAAGACCTTTGCCTCCAGAGAAAAAAGAGATCGAAGTTCCTGTATTTCTGGAAACCATACCTCGTAAAGTGGTATCGGAAATTACCTGTGATATAACCCCTGGCCCTGTCAGTGTAGATGTGATGACTCTCACAAAAATCGTAGAAGGCAAACCTGCTGATCAGGCAATAGATATAAGCAAGAGCGGGGTAGAAGTTAAACCTGCCCGATATATGTTGCTGATCCGCAAGTTTGGTTTTGAAGAAGTACGTGAAGAACAACTTGTCTATCCAGGGACAACTCCCCATATCATCAATAAGGAACTCAAAGCTGTAACCCGCTCTCTCCTCGTTAAGCTCGATACAGATTATGAACCGAACCTGGAAGTCAAAGCAGATGAAATGAAGCTCAATCAAAAGGCTATAGAATCCGGCACTCCTATAAAACCAGGTAGTTATACATTATTTATCCGTAAAGAAGGCTATCAGAACATAGAAAAAGTTTTGAAGGTAGAGGTCGGGAATGAGCCTGTTGTTGTTCAAGAACAGCTTAAAGCTAAACCTCGCCGTCTGCTCTATGACATCAAGGGCAAAAATATGATGAAAATCGGGCCTGATGTTGTCACTTTTGATGGCACCAATGTGATAGAGAATACGGAAATTCCTGTTAAAAAGGCTTATGAAGTAGAAATCAAGAAAACAGGTTATGCCATATTGAAAAAATCGCTTTCTGTTCCTCCTTCCGAACAGCCTTATTCTCTTGCAGAAATTCTCTCTCCTTTGAGACGGAAAATACAGCTATTCCTGGAAGGCACTTTTCCTAAGGGAAAGGATCTTTTGCCCGCAGATAGCGCTATTTTAGGCAAGGAAAACCTTGCTCAAGAAACAGAAGTCGAACCAGATAGCTACGAGCTTTCCATTACAAAAACAGGCTATCGTCCTATCAAAAAAATCATAGAAGTATCTGTTGGAGAAGGGCCTTTTATCATCAGGGAAACGATGACTCCTAAGGAAAGAGACGTTCGCACAGAGATAGACTATGATATTGCTGCAGAGCAGGCAAATTTGCCACAAATCATTAAAGTGGAAAGTGAAGACGGAAGTATTGTAAAACAGGTAAAACCAGGTGAGAAGATTGAGCCAAACAAGTATAAAGTAGAAGTTAATGTAGATGGATATGATAGATTGGCAGAAGAGACTACGATTTTACCATCGGATAGCAGCTACACTTTCAAATATACCTTGAAGGCAAAGCCTCGTATGGTAGTTCTGAATATTACCGCAGACTATCCTCCAGGAAAGCAGGTTACTCCTGATAGTGTTTTGATGAATGGTGAACCTTTCTCAGAAGGAATGGTTCAGATGTCCAAAACTATGAAGCCTGGACGTTATTCTATGGTGATTTCCAAAGCAGGTTATAATCCTGTAAAAAAAGATATACTCATACCTGCTGGAACAAACGATTATATAATAAAAGAACAACTCATTACCATGCCAAGGCTTGTCAACTATCGGCTCTATGATATGGAAAAGAAAGACAAAGAGCTGATTCCTGACAAAATTACTCTGGGCAATGCACCTGTGACTCAGAACAATTCTTTTAAACCTGGAAATTATCGTCTTTTTGTTCAGACTCAAGGCTATCCTGAGATTTCAGAAGACATCCAGATCGATCCAGGAGTAGAGTCTTATAAAATCGAAAGAGGACTCACTGCTTCTACTCGTATCGTCAAATATGAACTGACAGGAGATTATAGCGGCGAGATTTTGAAGAATGAACAAATCAGCGAAATCAGCCTGAATGGTATTCCTATAGCGAAAGAGGGTTCTTCTTTTGCCCCTGGAACTTACCAGATGGTTGCCTATGCCCCTGGTTATGATCGAATGGTGAAAAAAATAGAGTTTGGAGCAAGCCGAGATCCTTATATCATTCGAGAAAAATTGACTTGCAAACCTCGCAAGGTTGCCTTTAAAATTACGGCAAACTTTCCAGAAGGTGTTTCTATAAAACCTCGTAAAGTTTTGTTTGACAATAAAGAAATTTTAGATGGACAAGATATCAAACCAAGATTGGGAGGATATCCTGTAGCAATCGAAAACGAAGGTTACATGCCAGCCAGCTTTAACGCTTTGATTGAGCCTTCGGAAGAGGTGTTTGATCTTGTTCAAAAATTGCAGACAAGACCGCGTCGTTTGAAATTTGAAACAGAAAGCGATTATCAGCCAGGCAAGCCTCTGGAACTAGATACCATCACTGTGAACCAACAGACATACCAGAGTTCAGACAACTTTGAGCCTGGAAACCTTAATATAGTCTTGAAAAAAGATGGATATAAGACCCAGGAATTTGAACAATTTTTGCCAACAGGAGAAACTCCTCTTGTTATAAAGAAAACCATGGAAGCTCTTGCCAGAAAAGTAAAAATTACAGTCAAGAGTGGCTTTAGCATGGAAGAGATGGAAGCAGAAGAATGCACATTAGGCGGCAGACCTGTGCTTAAAGAGGGTGATGAATTTAAACCTGGAAACTATGAACTCGTTATTGCACACCCAGGATACTTTAGTATCCGAGATAAAGTTGAAGTAGTTCCTGGTACTACAAACCAGGAAGTAATCCAGACATTGTTGCCGAAAAAAAGGAAAATCAATCCTGAAATTACATATGATACCACTCCCATTACTAATTCTCCTCTCGAAGTCATTCGAATGAGGAGAGGCGCAGAGATGTATCGTATCCAAAAAGGCGATGAAATGGAGACAGGCGAGTATCTTGTAACCATTGAAAAAGAAGGCTTTGACCCGATTACTGATAAGCGCATTACGATACGTCCTGATGAAAGACCTTATGAGCTTAAAGAAATGCTAGAGGCCTCTATGGTAGAAATTCTTATAGAAATTCTTTATGATATAGAGCCTCCAAGTACTTTACAGCCTTATACTGTCACTTTTATCGATAAAAAATCAGGAATTGGACGTCACATAACCTCTGGTAAAAAGATCAAACCTGGCGATTATACATTGCAGGTTGCACGTGCTGGCTATGTGTTCAGAGAAGTAAAGAAAGACATCAGTATTCCAGCAGTACCAAAGCCTTTCTATGTCAAAGAAAAACTCTTTGCCAAACCCAGACAACTTTCTTTTGAAATGACTTCGAAAGAAGGGACGCTGGTCAAAGCGATTGAGGTCATGGTTGACAATAAAGAGGTAAAAGCCGGTGATACTTTCAATCCTGGTTTTGAATATAAAATGACTGCTAAGTTCAAAGAATATAAAACATCGCAAAAGAAGATCATCATTCCTCCAGGAGAAGCGCCTTTTGTGGTAGATATGAATTTAGTGAAGTTAGACAAATTTGAATTTGGAATTAGCAAACGCTACTATGAAAATGCTCAAGGCATGCTACTCGATGGTATCCGTTACAACCTTGAGATTTTCTGTGACAATGAACAGGTAGAGCCACACCATATCAATCAGGATGATGAAGCTGCCTCTATGGTACAGGCACACTTTTTCGCTCTCAAGACAATTCGTAATGTCAGATTGGTGTGTGGTTTTTACTATGATGAACAGCTAGCCTCTTTAGGCAAACCTAATCGTTTTAGCGATTTAAGAAAGATCGATGCAGGAAGACTGTTGGAGCATTTGAGAGAGACTGCAAAAGCGAATCCTACCACTGCATTGAAAAGAATATCCAGATTGCTCGACGATAGGCAGGATAAAATGAAAATCAATGCCTTACCTAAAGAAGATAAAGATCGTATTATTGAATTTTTACGAATTTTAGATTTAGATGCAAGTCAGCAAGAATTAAGATCCCAGAGCATTAAAACCTTGCAAGCTCAATAGATTTATTGTCCAAGGAGAGGCTCCTGCTGCGCCAGGCCGTGGTATAGGCAATATGACAAAAGTTTTTAGATAAATATTCCCAAAAAAATTTACCACAGAGTCACAGAGATCGCAGAGAACACTAACGAATTCTGTGGTATGAAGAAAAAAGAACCACTAATAAACACGAATAGGCACTAATAAAAATTATGGAATGATACATTCTTCAATAATTCGTGTTTATTCGTGTCCATTCGTGGTTTATTTTATGTAAAGTAATTAAATTGTCATCGCACTAGTTCAGCAAGAGCCTCTTCCTCTATTGAAAAATCTGTGCAATAAATACAACTCGTATTTCGTTAGTATCAACCTATTCGTGTGTAATGTTGAGTAACTTTGTTGCTCATTATAGCTTAAGGAGAAAAAAGGCATGAGTTACAAGTTTCTAACAATTTTGTTTCTCACGATTGTTCTTACTTGTACATCCGTTTTAGCACAGCCTAAAACAGATGCATCCAAGGAAGATCCCAAAAAAGAGGAGCAAAAAAAAGAGAAAACTTTGACTCCTCCCAATAGCATGCCTCAGGCAAAAGAGATGTTCCTAAAGGCATGTACATTGGAAAAAGAGCAAAAATTCGAAGATGCTTTAGCACACTACAATGTAGTAGTTTCTTTCTTTCAAAAACTCCCTGAAATAGAAGGACAGAAATATACCATGATTGTCTTGAATAATATGGCTGTCATTCTTTTCAATCAAGGGAAATACCATGAAGCATTGCCTCTTTTTAAGGGCGCTTTGGAATTGGCAGTAAAATTGGATGATTATCCTAATGTTGCGGAATTTTATCATAAATTAGGAATTCTATATACCCAACTGAACAATTTAGAAATACAAAAAGGCAAAATGAAAACTGTCATTGGTGTTTCTAAAGTAGAACCTGCACAAAAACCTTTTATGGGAGATGGCACTTATACGCAGATCAGCCAGACTGGGGATGAATTTAGCGCCAGCCGCATAAGGATAATGGGAAACAAAAATCCCTTTGAAAGAAAAAACGATCTGTACAGTAAGCTAGTCAATGTAAGAATCAAAGACGATTTCAATCCTGATGCATTGCTAGTACCTGATGCCATAACTTTCCTGGTTCAAATCGAAAAATCAGGATATTTCAAAGTAAGCAAGATTGCCAATATGCTTCCAGAGATGGAATACACAGAAATCAATGAAACCATGCAATCCATGCCAAGAACGGTGGAAGCTTTGCTTACTGAGGATTTCTATCGTCAGGGCAGCATTTCAGCAGATGAATTGACCTTAAGTCCTATGTTGAAAACAGGAACTATTGGAACTCCTATCCAGATTACAGATAAGGAAAAGTTCAAACCTGGTTCCTATCGCCTTGTAATCAAAAAACGTGGATATGATGTGATTACAGAGGCAATGGTTATTCATCCAGGGGAAGGTTCTTTTGCTTTCTCTCGTGAGCTGAAAAGTAGTTTGCGTCCTATCCTTTTCCGCGTACAGGGCGATTTTACAGCACTCGGTGGAGGCCAGATCCAGCCTGATGAAATTACACTAAATGGACAGCAGGTGAAAGAAAACGCTCAGGTAAAGCCAGGAGAATACAAACTTCTCATCAAAAAAGAAGGGTATGAGCCTATCAGCAGATCTCTCATCATTGAACCCGATGAAAGACCATACTACATCACCGAATACATGAAGGCTTTGCCAAGAGAAATCATCTTTGAAATTACAGGCGATTATAAACAAGATGAACCCTTGACTCCAGATGAAGTAACCTTGAATGGTAGACCTATCAAATTTGGAGAGAGTGTAAGACCCGATACGTATCGTATTATGACTCGAAAAAGAGGATATGATCCCGATGCAGACAGAATCACCATCGAGCCTAAAAATGGACCTTACGTATTTAAGAAAAAATTGAATTCTACGCCAAGACGTATTCAATTGAACATAACATCGGAATTTCCACCTAATTTGCGTATTTTTCCTGATACCTGCACCTTGAGCAACCGTCCAGTAAAAGGTGAAGAAAGCTTCAAACCAGGAGAATATGCATTGAATGTTGTGCGCACTGGTTATGAACCTGTTACAAAACAGGTAAAGATAGCGCCAGATGAAGTTCCTTATGAAATTGCAGAAGTACTCAAAGCAAAACCTGTTTTGGTGAATTTGGAAATTACGCAAGATGTTCTTCATGATAATCCTGCAATCAAACCTAATGTCAGTTTGCTCAATGAAAAAACCAAAGAATCTGTTCCATTGAAAGATGGAGACAAAGTAGCGCCTGAAAGCTATGTCTTGAAAATCGATATGGATGGCTATGAACCTCTGGTTTCTAAAGAATTGATTATGCCTTCGGAACAGGCTTACAAGATGAGCAAAAAATTGATTGCCAGCATGAGAACAGTTGTTTCTAAAGTCATAGCAGAATATCCACCAGAAGAAAACATCATTCCTGATGAAATCACTCTGGACAATAAGGGTATTTCGAAAGATTTTAAAGTCAAACCAGGCCCACATGATCTTGTAATCCTCAAAGAAGGGTATATGCCTATTCGTAAATCCATTAAAATTGGAGCGAATTCCCTGGAATATCTCTTGACAGAACGTCTGGATACAAGAACCCGTCTGGTCAACTTCAAATTCCGTGATTCTTTGGAGAGAGATAGAGATTTAACACCAGATGAAATCCTACTGAATCAACAGAGACTGGCAAGCTCCAGCGAAACTATGAATTTGAAACCAGGAGAATATACACTAAAAGCTCATCTAAAAGGCTATTCTTCTGTAGATGACAATATCATGATTCCTGTAGGCGTTGGCCCTATGACTGTAGAAAAATTCATGACAGCCATCAAACGTGATGTCATCACCGATATTACAGGCGATTTCCAACCTGGTAAAAAGCTGGAGGTCGATATATTGACATTGAGCAATATACCTTTAGGCGCAGGAAAGACAAGTGTAAAACCTGGTCCTTACAACTTAGTGATTCAAAAAGACGGATATTTCCCTGTATTGGAAAACGTCATGATCAGGCCTGATCCTAAAGAATATCTACTCAAATATACCCTTGTCAGCAAGCCAAGGCAGGTACAGGCGACTATCAAGAGTTCTTTCCAGGATGCCAAAATGGATCCTGATAGTATCGTACTTGGTTCTCAGACTATTAAATCAGGACAGGATGTCAAACCTAGTAGTTATGCTTTAATGATAACCAAAAAGGGTTATAAGAGCATTTCAGACAACATCGTTGTAGAACCATCTTCTAAGCCTTATATCTTAGAAAAAACGATGGAAGCTCTGCCTGTTCTCGTAAAGTATGAAATCAGCAACGATTTCGATGAAAAGCCTACTGTTCCTGATGTAATCACCTTAGGTGAAAAATTGATCGATCAAAAGACAGCCTTTGCTCCAGGAAAGTACAAACTGACCATTGAAAAGCTTGGTTTCAATAAGATCGAAAAAGAACTTCTGATTCAACCTAGCGATCAGGTTTTTGTAATCAAGGAAACCTTGATCAGCATGGTACGCGAGATAGACCACTTCATCACAGGCGATTATCCTGCAGGAGAAAGAATCGAAGTGGAAGTATTCGCTTTGAATGGAAAAGATGTTCGTGAAAATCCTTTTAAACCAAACAATAACTATCAACTCGAAATTCAACAGCAAGGATATATCAATCTGACAGAAACCTTGTCCATTCCACCAGGAGAAGGGCCTTTCCGAATTGAAAGAGTTCTGGTTACAAAGCCTAGATTGGTCAAAGAAAAAATCACCTATGATGTGCCTATGAGAGATGGAAATCCAGAGAACAAACCTTATAAAATCACTATGGCACCTGTAGATAAACCTACTGCTGAAAAAGAATGCAAAGAAGGCGAATTTATAAAACCTGGTTCTTATATCCTTCGTATCTTGAAAGATGCCTATGAACCTGTAGAAGTCAAAAAAACATATATGGCCTGATGAAAAACCCATGGTATTAGAACAACAGCTTGTTGCCAAACAGGTTCTCTTGAATGTCAGTATCGTTTATGATATTCAAGCGCCACTGAATCTGGAAAACTATACTGTAGCTTTGATCGATAAGCTTACTTTGATTCCTCGTTTTGTGCCGCCTGGTGGTAAAGTGAAACCAGGGTCTTACTTCCTGGATATCCAGAGACCTGGATATACTTTTGGGCCAAAGCAGGAAATGGAAATTGAGCCATCAGAGCAGCCCTATAATATCAACAAGAAATTGCTTGCCAAACCTCGTAAAATATCTTTTGACATGGTCAAGGATAATGTCTTGATTCCTGCAAAGGAAATTTTAGTCAATGGCAAACCAATCTCTTTTAATGATACTTTCTCTCCTGGCATAACCATCGATATGGTTATCAAATTCAATGACTATAAAACTGTAAAGAAAGCTACCGTTATTCCTCCTGGCGAAGGGCCCTTTGTTGAATCAGTATCTTTGACAAAACTTGATAAATACGAATTCAATGTAAGAACCAACTCCATGAAAATAGATGGCATTGAATACAATTATGAACTCTATGCTGATTCTGAACCTATAGAATCTCATCTAATCCAGATGGAAAAAGGCGTTGGCCGTATTTACTACACTATCCGTGTAGAAAAAGAAGCCAAAAATCTTAAAGTCTTCTGCGGTTATCTCTTTGCTCAGAGAGAGATAGAGCAAATCAGATTAGGCGTTCCCATGATGAACAATATCCATATAGCTAGACTGATTGAACATCTCGAAACAAAAAGAAAAGGCGAAAGAGGAGTTCGTGAAGTTCTGGATATCATGGAAGCTATGCTAGGCAAATACGATCAAAGAAGAATGCTCAAACAATGTGCTCCCACAGAAATCGATCAGTTGATGCAATATATTGAAAATCTGAAAACAGCTGATCCTAATGATCGTGTTCGCATGAAAAACCTCATTGATGCTTTGGAAAAATTAAAAGCATAGTCGATCTTGAAAAACTGGCAGGATATATCCTGCCAGACAATGGAGAAAACAGCAATTATCCCGATACTGCTTATTCTCGAGCTTATCGGGATAATCTTATTTAGAGAGGATGAGAAAATGTTAAAAAAAAATAGAAATATGTTCTTGCTCTTGCTTTTCTTTTCCCTTTTCTTAGCCTGCAACCACAAACAGGTTATCGTGGTCAACCCAAATGATTCTACTGCTACAGTAAAAAC
>Ga0179941_1252543_pt1 | contig 10207 bp, 6 predicted proteins | sample AD_UKC048_sludge_FD_135968 | JGI IMG/M metagenome (GOLD analysis project Ga0179941, IMG submission 135968) | Active sludge microbial communities of municipal wastewater-treating anaerobic digesters from Illinois, USA - AD_UKC048_MetaT... | ecosystem: Engineered > Bioreactor > Anaerobic >... | reverse complement strand
TTTCTCTCTTTGTGTACTTTCTCTATTAGTACACAAAGAGAGAAAAGAACAGGAGGAATCAGATGAAAAAAAAGAATAAGACAGTATTGAGAAAAAGGAGCGGGACGCTGAAGCGAAGTGAGCGTATTACAGAGCTTACGTTTATTTCACCAAGTATAATAGGAGTTCTTCTTTTTTTTATACTGCCTTTTTTTGTGGTTATTTATTATTCTTTGATAGATAATCCAATTAATGCAGAATTTGTGTTTCTGGAAAATTTCTCGAAGATATTTCGTAATGAAGCTTTTCAGCTGGCATCCAAAAACACCGTTTTATTTTCTGTTATAGCCGTACCGCTGGTAGTCGTTTTATCACTGCTTCTGGCTTTACTGCTTGACACAAAAATCCCCTTTAAAACACAGCTCAGGGCATCGTTTCTATGTCCTCTCATGGTTCCGACAGCGTCGGTTGTACTTATATGGCAGGTTCTTTTTCATAAAAGCGGTACAATAAATCAGCTTACAGAGATAGTAGGTGCACAACCGGTTGACTGGCTTAAGTCAGGCAGCGGAATGGTTGTTGTAATCGTTATGTTTTTGTGGAAAAACCTCGGATACAACATGATTCTGTTCCTTGCAGCCCTTTCGAATATTCCGGGAGATGTAATGGAGGTCGCTACTCTTGAGGGAGCGGGACCTGTCTATAAATTCTTTCATCTTAAGCTAAGATACCTGTCTCCTGCAATATTGTTCGTTACAATATTATCTCTTATAAACTCATTCAAGATATTCAGAGAGGTATATCTTCTTACCGGAGATTATCCGTTTGATTCACTCTACATGCTGCAGCATTTTATGAACAATACATTCAACATGCTGGAATATCAGAAGCTCTCCTCAGCAGCAATTATTATGGCTTTAGTTATGGTTGTGATAATAGGCATAATGTTTATTGTTGAGTACTGGTTCGGAAAGGATGTGGAATAATGAGACCCGGATCTATAAAAAGACAGAAGATCAAACAGAAGACAGTTACTGTTATTCTTACTGTATGTGCAATATTTTGTGCAGCTGTTTTTCTTTTTCCTACAGTAATGACAATTGCCAATTCATTTATGACTCAGAAAGAAATAAATGCGAATTACGGTACTATGATAAGTAACTTTGACCGTGATGAGGGAAAGAAAACATATATTTCAGATAAACTGAACCTTAAGCTTATCCCCGATAAGGTTTCAGCTGAACAGTATAAAACAGTACTTTTTAAAAGCTCTGACTATCTTATGAAATTCTGGAATTCAGTAATACTTGTAGTTCCTATAGTTCTTTTTCAGATAGTTGTAGCCTCTCTTGCGGCATACAGCTTTGCAAGGTACCGGGGAAAATTAAAGGAAATGCTGTTTTTTCTGTATGTAATACTTATGCTGATGCCGTATCAGGTAACGCTTGTTCCTAACTATCTTGTTGCGGATAAGCTGGGACTTCTCGATACACGTCTGGCTATAATACTTCCGGGTATTTTTGCACCGTTCAGCGTTTTCCTGCTTGCAAAGGTTATGAGAAGAATACCAAAATCATATATAGAAGCTGCCAAGCTTGACGGTGCAGGTGAAATACAGATATTTACACAGATATGCCTGCCCTTATCAAGAAGTGCAATATTTTCAGTGACGCTGCTTCTTTTTATAGATTACTGGAATATGGTAGAACAGCCTCTTATAATGCTTTCAGACAGTGATTATCATCCTCTGTCGGTTTTTCTTTCAAAAATAAATTCAGGAGATGTCGGACTTGCGTTTGCTGTAGCTGTAATATATATGATCCCGACATTGCTTATGTTTTTGTACGGCGAGGACTATCTGGTTGAAGGTATCACATATTCAGGCGGAATAAAAGGATAAATTTTTTAGAAAGGATATAAAAATGAATAAAGAACAGTTAATGAAAGGTGAAGAAAAAAAAGCAAAGCCTAGAAACAGAAAAGAATGGATAAAGAATATAATTATTGTTTTTCTTCTTGTTATGCTTTTGCTCACATTCTTTTCAAATACAATTATGAATTACTCACTCCCGGAGGTTTCGGTTTCCAGACTTTCCAGAGATTCAGTTTCAAAGAATTATTATCTTGATATTGTTGTTGAGGCCAATAAAACATATGACATTATATCAGACGAACCAAGGGACATAAAAAGAGTAGCGGTAAAAAGAGGTCAGGATGTAAAAGAGGGACAGGTGCTTTTTTATCTTGAAGAAATAAAGGACAGTGCACAGGCAAAGGAGCTTACAGCACAGATAGATGCAGAAAAGGTGCTTTATGAAAAAGCAATGATGACTGCCGGCGCTGATTACTATGAACTGAATACTGCCGTTGAGAGGGCAAGAGATGCTCTTAACAAAGCGATAAATGACAAAAACAATGCAGCATCAGGCGGAAACGGTAATGTTGACAATACTGCACGTATTGCAGAGCTTACACAGAAAAAAGCAACGCTTCAGAATGATATGGCTCTGCTTAATTCCCGGACCTATGAATCACTCAGCTCATCCACACGTCAGAAAATTGATGCAGAGCTTAACAGCTACAATTCAATTAAGGCTGAATATGATTCCCTTAATACATCACTGCAGAACCTGCAGGCAAGTTTCAAGGGCGATGAAGCAATAAGAGAAATGGAAAAAAACATCGGTACACTTGAGCTTGATCTTGATTTGCTGAATAAAGAAAACGCTTCGGAGGGAACAATAGCCCGTAAGCAACTGGAAATAAAATATGCAAAGGAAGATCTTGAAAGCCTGAAAGCACAGAAGACATCTATTGAGGATGTACAGAAAAAGCTCAATGAAAAAACTCCTCTGTATCAGAATGCAGCAGGTGCACTTGCTACGAAGGCACTTGATGTCAAAGCTTCAGTAGAATCCGACCTTCATGTTATAGATGTAGATCTTTCTTCTTTGCAGAACAGTCAGGGTGAACCGTCTGTACCGGGTATCGATTATGATGCTGCTATATCAGAGGCAAGATATAATCTGAGCGGAGCAACACATGCTCTTGAAAAACAGATAAAGGACGATAGGCTTACAGATGCTCAGACAAAGCTTGATCTTGATGCTCAGAGAAGGAAAATAGAGGGTATGGAAGCAGACCTTACAGAGCTTTTGTCAAAAGAATCAAAAAAAGAGATAACATCACCTGTTGACGGTGTTGTTGAGGAAATTCTTTTTTCAGCAGGACAGAGCACCGTTGAAAATGATAAACTGATGGTTCTTAATATTTCTGATGATGGATTTACAGCTTCCGCAGATGTAAGTTCAGATCAGAACAAAACTCTTTCAAAGGGTAAGGAAGCAAAGGTAGTAAGTCAGGGCTTTGAAAATACAAAAGTAACAGTAAAGTCAATAGTAAAGAGCAAGGCTGATTCATCAAAGTTTACTATTACATTTACTGTTTCAGGTGATGATGTGGTAGCAGGACAGAACTTAAGGATAGAGCTTGGCGAATCTGCTTCAACATTTGATTCAGTTGTACCAAAGAGTGCTGTTAAGAAGGATTCCGGCGGAAGCTTTGTATATGCAGTAAAGTCAAAGAGTACTCCTCTTGGTAACAGATATATTGTTGAAAAGGTAAATGTCACAATAATTGCTGAGGACGATACACAGTGTGCTGTTTCAGGAGATTTTGGTGAATCAGCAGATTATATAATTACAGCTTCATCCAAGCCATTCTCACCTGGAGATCAGGTAAGACTTGCTGAGGAGTAATCCGAATGATAAATATAATAAGAAAAATCAACAAAAAAAGAGCAATAATATTTTGTACAGCGGTGATTATTCTTTTTATACTGCTTATGATTTTTTCAACCATGAAAAAAAGTCAGAGTTCACAGACAATGGCATACAGATGGTCATCAGACGGTACAAAATATGCACAGATATCAGTGTTTTATCCAGATGGCACAAAATCATATTCAACATCTGAAGCCCAGAACATTGAAACTGTGATAAATGAGAGAATGGATTCCGAGTCATATAAGCCCGTCAGAGAAGGTGCAGAGGTATGGATATATGCATATTCAACAGTTCCTTTCATGACAACAGCTTTCGGCATGTCAGCTTCGGATCCGGGCATGGGAGGCGCACCTGTTTCCAATATGTCAGGTGAAGAGGACAATGAAAAAAAGGAATTTTCAGACACGTCTGATGTTAATCTGATAGGAGTGGGAGGAGATTTTTTTGAGTTTCATCCGCTTAAGCTTTTATCGGGAAATTATATATATGAAGGTGAGCTAAGAGATAACAGGGTGGTCCTTGATGAGGAGTCTGCATGGGCATTGTTCAGTTCGGATGATGTTGTAGGAATGAAATTCTATGCAGCGGGTATTGAGTTTGAGGTTGCCGGAGTTGTAAGACACGAAACTCAGAAGGTCACATCTCTGGCTTATCCGGAAACTCCTGTAATATATGTTCACAGCGATATTCTGAAAGCAGCAGAAATAAATGCTTCTCTTTCATGCTATGAAGCAGTAATTCCTGACCCGGTTGAAAATTATGCTAAAAATATAATTCTTGAATATTACGGTGTAAATATGATGGCGTCAACAGATGACGCCGCAAAGAAAGCAGAAGCAAACCTTCCGATGATAATTATTGACAATACGAACAGGTATTCAGCTCCGATGTTATGGAAGAACATCAAGAACTTCGGCAATAATCTTGCCGTTTCAAAGCGGATCGTTTTTCCGTACTGGGAAAATGCCGCGAGAATAATGACTGCAAGAATATCACTTGTATTTATTTCAATAGTGATTGCTGGAGCTGCTGTTATTATTATGGTGCTTATATTTATAGGAAAGCTTTATCTTAACAGAAAATGGCATCTAAAGGATTACATAGAAAAGCTGACTGATAAGTATACATATAAAAAGAAGATGTCCGATTATATTAATGTAAATGAAGATGATGATGGAAAGGAAAAAAAGTATGAGTAAATTAAGCACAACAAAAAGAATACTATGTTCATTCATTGCGGCAGCTATGCTGTTATCTGTATCAGGATGTACAAATAACAAAAGCAGTGACAGCAAATCATCAAAGGCAAATATTGCGAGAAAAATAGTAAACTATTATTCACCAAAAACCTTAAATCTGCCTGATGGCATGGAATATCCTGACAATATAACATATGCAAATAACAAAATTTATGTTTCAGGATATATGTCAGGCTCTTCAGCTGAGAATATATCAAAGATTCTGAATGTTCAGACAAAGGAAACTGAGGATATTGATCTTAGCATGATAGAAGCCGAGTATATAAGTACAGTATATATGACGGACAGTAAGTTATATGTATCATACCAGGATGCTGAATATAAAACCAAATTATGCAGTGTTGATCGTACATCAAATCAGATAATATCGGAAACAAAACTTGGCACTGACTGCTATATCACATCAATGTATGAAATTGATGGTAAGCTCTGTGTAATGTCAATAAACTATTCAAGCATGATCCAGACTTCAAGCCTTGACATATACGACCAAAATCTTACACTTATAGAGTCAGTGAATATAAATGAAAAGCTTACTCTTGATAAGGATTCCAGTGTTGTAATGGTAATCCCGGACAAAAAAGGCTCTTATTATGCTATTTCTTCAAGCTTTAAAGGAGAGGAACAAAACATTGCTCTTCATAAATTATCGTCCACATATGAAGTTGAATATTCAACTGATGACTTTTCGGATATGTCAGGATATTTTTCAAGTGCAATTATAGGCAAAAACGGAAATCTGTTTGCTATAAGCCAGGAAGCGGACATGGTTACCTATTCGATAGGCTCAACATTTTTTATAAACGAAGTTGATTCTGCTACAGGTGCTGTAATAAACAGATATGAGTTTGAAGGTGATGATTCATCATATATTTTAGGAAACGGTGCTGCGGGTGATTATGACTTTATTTTCAGAAAAAATGACGGCATATATGGATATACGCTTGCAGACAGTAAGGAAACGCTGATTATTGAGTTCGGAGATGGGCTTGAAGAAGAATTTATGAACTGTTATACTGCAAGCACATCCGGAAATGAGCTCTTTATGTATACACAGATGTACGGAGACAGCAGTCAGCAGATATGTACAATGAACGAATCAGGAGAGGTTACAGGACAGATATCGCTTCCTGAAGCTGAAGGATACATAGAGAGAACCTATATAGCTCCGGATGGCAGTATTTATTACGTTAATACTATTGACAACGGCTATCAGGATGAAGACGGAAACTGGATAAATAAATCAAAGCGTTTCATTTATCAGCTGGATGAAAAAGGGGAAGAAGTAAACTCATTTTCTATGGATGACCTTAATCTTGGCTCAGATGAAATGTATATTCAGAACTTATGTGTAAAGAATGATGGAACACTGTATTTTTCAATGAATTCTTACAGTAATGAATCGGGTAAAAACTCTGTAAGTCTTGTTGTATTAAACAGTGACGGATCTTTAAAATCACATATAGAAAACGAAGAAATGGATTATATTGAAAATGTGATATTAACCGATAAGGACGATTATGTTACTTATCAGGGCAAGGACGGACAGAAATTTGTAAAGGTTGATTACGAAAATAATAGCATCGGAGAAGAAATAAAGTTCAAGAACATTGATATGGGTAATTATTATTCTGTTTATACCGGAAGCGGTGAATATGATTTTTATTATTCAAATTCAGATGCAGTATATGGATGTAACATTGCTGACGACAGACAGACTGAAATCATAAACTGGCTTGACTCTGATATAAATATTTCTGTAGACAAAATATGCCCTATAAATAACGATAAAATACTTTGTTCTGCATATGACCAGGAAACCGGAAAGCAAAGTATATATATCCTTGACAGAGTTGATGAAGAAACACTTAAAAAAGTTCAGAGCCGTCAGATAATAACCGTTGCAGGTGTTGATGTTATGTACTCAGGACTCGCTGATGAAATAACGGAATTCAATAAAAACAGCGATAAGTACAGACTGCAGATAAATGATTATGGCAAGTACTCTGAATACACAGAGTCAAGCTATGTATCAGGAGCAAAAAAGCTCAATACAGATATTGCTCAGGGAGATATTCCGGATATTGTCATAGGTAATTATGAGGTCGATATGGAGTCATATACCTCAAAAGGAATGTTTACTGATATATTGGCACTTATAGATAAGGATAAGGATATTTCAAAGGATGACTATCTTGAAAATATATTTGATATTTACACTGTAGACGGAAAGATGTATCAGCTTGTTACAAACTTCACTATCAGCAGTATGATAGGAAAAACAGCTGATGTCGGTAAAAAATCCGGATGGTCATTTGATGACTTCTTCAAATTTACAGAAAGCCGTGACAATAAAGATATTTTCTACAAATGCTCAAAGGAGGAATTACTCGAATCACTTCTGATACGTAACTTATCAGAGTTTGTAAACTTTAAAGACGGAAAATGCGACTTTGACAATGATACATTTGTAAAGCTTATCGAGTTTATTAACAAAAACGGAATAGAGCCTGAAGAAGGAATGGATCCTCGTGGCTTTAAATATGGGCAAAACGATGAGGATTATAAATCATATTCAAATAGATTTCATGACGGAAAGTGTGTTCTTGAAGCAATTGAGCTTAATGGTTTTGATCAGTATAATTCCATGCTCCTTGGAGCAATAGGCGAGCCTGCAACGCTTATTGGTATTCCGTCTGTTTCAGGTGAAGGAAACGGCGCGATGGTTTCTGCAAGCACATCTGTTGCCATATCGGAAAAATCAGATAAAAAGGACGGAGCATGGGAATTTGTAAGGGAGCTTCTTCTTGACGATTATCAGGATGGCTTAAACAAGGAATATGTGAACACATTCCCTGTAAAAAAATCAGCTCTCGATAAAATTATTGGTATTGCTCAGAAACAGGGAAGTCAGGGAATGATAGAAGGTCCTGACGGTGAATATATAGAAATGAAGCCTATTGATACAGAATCAGCGCAAATGATAATTGACCTTGCAAAGTCCACTGATAAGAAGATCAGTTCAAACGTAAGCATAACAGACATTATTAATGAACAGGTAAATAGCTTCTTTGATGGAGGACAGACTGCAAAAGAAGCAGCAGCAGCTGTTCAGAGTAAAGTATCACTTTATTTAAAGGAAATAAACTGACGTAATTAAAAATGCAGGACTTTTGTCCTGCGTTTTTGATACTGGAGGTATGATAATGAAAAAATTCGATTTATCAAGTGTTATATTATCGGCTGCCGCCGCATCACTTATAATGACATCTGTAACGGGATGTGAGCATAACGGAGGAACAGGAGGGGAATCATCTTCAAACAGTTCTTCTTTACCGGAAAAGCAGAACGTTGAAAATTATTTAACAAAATCACTTGGAATGCCGCAGGATATTAATTATGCACAGGATATACACTACTCAGATGGAAATATCTATATTTCAGGATACAGAACATCAGGGGAAATATCAGTATTTTCAAATATGCTGAATATCAAAACACTGGAATCAGAAGAATTTACATTTGATTTTCCGATAAACTTTATAAATAAAGTTCTTATGGATGAGGAAAAAATATATATAAGCTATAGTGATGAGGATTATAATACAATATTTTCGTCTGTAGACAGAAAAACAGGAAAAGAGCTTGTCAGAAAAAAGATAGATGATTCTTCAAATATAAAAGATATTTTTTCTGATAATCAGGGAAACATATGTACACTTAATATTGATCAGGAATCTGTTTTAGATGATTCGGCAAGTGAAAGTACGCTGAGTGTATATAATAATGATCTAACACTCAAAGAAACAGTAAATCTTAATCAAAGACTCGGACTTCAGGAAAAAGAGCAGCTGACAAAAATAATTCCTGACGGAAAAAATGCATATTATGCCGTATCCAATTGTAACCCTCAGCCGCTTACTTCATCAACCATACATGAAATCAAAACAAAGCTTTATAACTTTTCAGACGATTATAAAATACAGTTTGAGACTGAGAATTTTGGAGAAAATGATACAGGTTCAGGTATAACAGACTGTTTTACGACATCAGACGGAAATCTGTATGCGGCATTTTTTACAAACAATCTGTCGAATAAAATTCTGAGTATTGATAAGCTAAACGGAAATATCCTGGACAGCTTTGAAATTAAGGATGCATCAGGTTTTTTCGGAAGTACAGATGAATATGATATAATTTATCAGACTTTTAATAATGAAGGATTATATGGCTATGATTTTCAGACAGGAGAGAGCAGTATGCTTTTTGCCTTTGATGAGGAGTTGAGCTCTGAGTTTTCAGATATCACCAGTTACTCTATCTGCGGCGACAGTATGCTTGTAAATACTGAAAATTCAGATGACAACAGTATCAGTATGTTTGTAATGGATGAGACAGGAAACGTAAAAAATGAGATAATGCTCAGTTCACAGAATAAGGACGGGTATATTGAAAAAATTCATGTATCAGATACAGGGCAGATATATTGCTTTGAAAGCTCTGAAACAAAATCAGAAGAAGATAATCTATCCTATACAAATTCTTATACAGTTGACAAATTTGACAGCAGCGGAAAACTGCTCGGCAGAATTGACCTTTCCGATGAATTGGGAGCTGAAAATCAGATTTTTGCTGAGGATATTATAACTGATAATGACGGGAATATTTTTATTTTATATCAAATTGAAAATGAGAAAAAAGACGGAAGGCATCTGACTGTTATTGATAAAAACGGAAATATAAAAAATACATCAATATTATCAGACCTACTTAAAAACATAAAAATGGTATTACTTACTGACGGAGCTGTATGTATTGTCGGAGTCAGAGATGAAAAAATAATTATCCGTAAAATTGATAAAAGAACAGGACAAATAACAGAAGATGAAATTCAGACTCAGACAGAAGCGATACCGGCTGAATACTGTGTAATCTATAAGGGTGATGAAAAATACGATTTTTATTACAGAACAGATAAAATGTTATATGGCTATTCATTGAAATCAGGCGAACAGGCAGAAGTATTCAATATCGAAAAAATCGAATGGGATATAGATGTCCAGACAATATACCCTGTAAGTGACAGCAGAATAATATGCATGGGATTCGGTAAAGATGACTTTGGTACAGAGCATATATACATTGTTGATAAGGAAAAAATAAGATAAATATAGTCACAGAAAG
>Ga0179941_1007051_pt1 | contig 10857 bp, 10 predicted proteins | sample AD_UKC048_sludge_FD_135968 | JGI IMG/M metagenome (GOLD analysis project Ga0179941, IMG submission 135968) | Active sludge microbial communities of municipal wastewater-treating anaerobic digesters from Illinois, USA - AD_UKC048_MetaT... | ecosystem: Engineered > Bioreactor > Anaerobic >... | reverse complement strand
TCAATCGCTATTGACTCAAGAGATAACTTGCAATATACTGAAAAATTGCGCTGTGATTTAATCCCTGCGTGGTTGCCTTTGTGTGCCCACGCATTTGATGTTTAGGAGAAGTGAATGACTGATTTGATGCCTCCAAAAACGTACGCTCGCATCCCGGTCGGGTTAGAGCTGCCACAACTTATCCAGGTCCAATTGGATTCTTTCCAAAGGCTGAAGGATGAGGGTCTGAAGAGCCTCTTTAACGAAGTATCCCCTATTGTTTCTTACGGTAACGACCTCCGTTTGCATTTCCCCAGCGAAACCCCAATTTCGCGGGAATTTGGACTGAAGTTCTGGTTCGACGCGCCCAAAAACCCAATCGAGGAATGCCTTGAGCGCGACCTGACCTATGCCTGCCCGCTGTATGTTTCGGTTTTACTGGAAGGCAACGATATCAGTGATAAAGTCAAACAGGATATTTTCCTGGGTGACTTTCCGGAGATGACCCCCAAGGGAACCTTCATTATTAACGGCACCGAGCGCGTGGTGGTCTCCCAGCTTATCCGATCTCCCGGCGTGTATTTTGAGGCTGAAGTCGACCGAACCACCGCGCGCGAACTGGCTACCGCCAAACTGATTCCGGACCGCGGCGCGTGGATGGAATTTGAAACGCGCAAGAACGACAGCATCTTCCTGAAATTCAACCGCAAACGCACCGTACCGATTACGGTATTCCTGCGCGCGCTGGCAGCGGTGGATGACGGCATGCCTGATTCTCTGCTGAAGACCGGCAGCAATGAAGAAATCATGGAGCTCTTTAAGGATGTGGATAACAATCCCGACCATCATTTCATTGAGACCGCCTTCGACGAAGAACCCGCATACGACCTTAGCAGCGGCCTGAGCATTTCCGAAGCCGCGCTGATTGAGCTGTTCAAGAAGCTGCGCCCGGGCGAGCCGCCCACGATAGATAACGCGCGCAATCACTTGGTGGAGCAGTTGTTTGACCCGCGCCACTACGATCTTGAGCGTGTTGGCCGCTACAAACTCAATCAAAAGCTTGATTTGGTGGACCAGATTCCAGTTTCTCACCGCATGATTACCAAATATGATGTCGTGCGCCTGATCCGCCACATGATTCAGATTAACAACGGCACCGCGCACGCCGATGATATCGATCATCTGGGCAACCGCCGCGTGAAAACAGTCGGTGAACTTATCCAAAATAAACTGCGCGTTGGTTTGCGCCGCATGGAACGGGTCATCAAAGAGCGCATGTCCATCCGGGATCAGGGCGGCAACGTTTCACCGGTTAGCCTGGTGAACATTCGTCCATTGGTTGCATCCTTGCGCGAATTCTTTGGCTCCAGCCAGCTTTCGCAGTTCATGGAAGAAACCAACCCCCTGAGCGAGCTGCGCCATAAACGCACCGTCTCCGCGCTTGGCCCTGGCGGCTTGCGCCGCGAACGGGCTGGTTTTGACGTGCGCGACGTGCACTTCTCGCACTATGGCCGCATCTGCCCGATTGAAACCCCTGAAGGCCCGAACATCGGCCTGATTGGCCGTCTGGCAGCGTATGCCACCGTGAACGAGTTCGGTTTTATCGAGACGCCCTACCGCAAAGTTCGGCACTATCTGGAAGGCTCCGACCCCAATCTGGTGAACCATCTGCTGCGCAAGGATATCGTGGACCCGGCTACCAATGAGGTACTCTTCAAGGCTGAAACCCGCGTGACACCTGAAATGGCGGCGAAAATCAGCACGCTCGGGCTGAAGGAAGTCTGGTTGCGTCCATTCGTTACCGATGAATACGTCTACCTTTCCGCGGACGCGGAGGATAAGTATGTCATCGCGCAAGCGAACGCACCGCTGAACGAATACCATGAGTTCCTGCACCGCAACTCCTGCCGCTACCACTCCACCTTCGCGATTTACGATTATGAGTTCATCGATTATATGGATGTGGCTCCGAACCAGGTGGTGGGCATCAGCGCCGCGCTGATTCCTTTCCTGGAGCACGACGATGCCAACCGCGCCCTGATGGGCTCGAACATGCAGACCCAGGCCGTCCCGCTGCTGCGCCCCGAAGTACCGATTGTTTCGACCGGAATGGAAGCAGCCGCGGTGGCGGATTCCGGCCAGGTGGTCATCGCGGAAGAAGAAAGTGAAGTTATCAAAGTTACCGGTGACAAGCTGGTGCTGCGGCAGGCCGACGGCACCATCCGCGAGCACAACCTGCGCAAGTACCAGCGCTCCAACCAATCCACGTGCATCGATCAGCGGCCGGCAGTGAGCAAAGGACAAATTGTGCACAAGGGAGATGTAATCGTTGATTCCTCCTCCACCGAAGACGGCAAACTGGCCCTCGGTCAGAACGTTTTGGCTGCTTTTGTAGCCTGGGAAGGGTACAACTTTGAGGACGCCATCCTCATTTCCGAACGCCTGGTGGAAGAAGACCGTTATACCAGCGTGCACATCGAAAAGTACGAAGTCGAAGCGCGGGATACCAAACTGGGTCCCGAAGAAATCACCCGGGAAATTCCGAATGTAGGTGACGAGGCAGTCCGCAACCTGGATGAGAGCGGCATCATTCGCATCGGCGCCGAGGTTGGACCGGAAAGCATTCTGGTAGGGAAGATTACCCCCAAAGGCGAGAAAGAACTGACCCCGGAAGAACGTCTGCTGCGCGCCATCTTTGGCGAGAAATCCCGCGATGTGAAAGACACGTCTCTCAAGATGCCTCACGGGGAACGCGGTATCGTGGTCGATGTAAAGGTATTCACGCGCGAAGAGAACGCGGACCTTTCCGCCGGCGTGGATAAAATGGTGCGCGTTTCCGTTGCCCAGCGCCGCAAGGTAATGGCTGGTGACAAGATGGCGGGGCGCCATGGTAATAAAGGCGTCGTCTCCATGGTTGTGCCGGTGGAAAACATGCCCTTCCTGGAAGACGGACGCCCGGTGGATATTATCCTGAACCCGCTGGGTATTCCCGGCCGTATGAACATTGGACAGGTGCTCGAAACGCACCTGGGTTGGGCGGCGGAGAGCCTCGGCTTCCGTGCCATCACGCCTGTATTCGACGGAGCGAGCGAAGAGGAAATTGAAGCTGAACTGGCGCGTGCGTGGATGATTAACGAAGCCTGGCGCGTGACCGGCGAGAAAGCCTGGGAATGGCTGGAAAGTGTGAAGGCTTATTCCGCTGAAGACCTGAAGGACGATGAGGAAGCCCGCCTGATTTACCTGGCTAACGCGCTCGCGAGCACTGGCATTGACATTCAGGAATTGATGGCTAATCGTCTGCTTGCCCGCCGCGCAGCGCTAAATATGTGGCTGAAAGATGAAGGCTATGACCCTGCTGGCATCACCGCTTTCCCTGAAGATCAAATCTCGGTCAGCGAACGCAACGCCCAGGACGAACGCGCGGTGAGAGCTTGCCTGGACCTGTGGGCAAAGTCTTTGGGAATGGAACTGGACCAGAACCAAAGCCTGGAAGAACTGCGTAAAGCCGCGCAGCAGATTATGCTCGAAACTGGCGACCCGGTTCCAACCATTGGCAAGCAAATCTTGCGCGATGGCAAAACCGGAGACCGGTACGACCAACCTGTGACTGTTGGATACATGACCTTCATGAAATTACACCACCTGGTTGAAGATAAGGTGCATGCCCGCGCGACAGGCCCATACAGCCTGGTAACCCAGCAGCCGCTGGGCGGCAAGGCGCAGTTTGGTGGTCAGCGCTTCGGCGAGATGGAAGTTTGGGCTTTGGAAGCATACGGCGCGGCGCATACCCTGCAGGAAATGCTGACGGTTAAATCTGATGACGTGGCTGGACGCGAAGCGACTTATCAGGCGATCGTGACCAGCAAGCCGATTGAAGCTCCCGGCACTCCCGCGGCATTCAAAGTGCTGGTTAAGGAACTTCAGAGCCTGGGTTTGGCGGTTGAATCGATTATGGAAGACGGCGAAATTGTCAGCTACGGCAAAGAGAGCGACCGTCGAGATAATCGGGTCCCAACCGGGCTGCTTGACTCAAGATATGGGGCGTGATAGAATCCACGCTCGCTTTGTCAGGCAGGGATAGGTTAACTGTGCCTGGCAAACGGTATCAGACGAGGAGGCCATCCGCGCTATTGATGGCCTTGATTGATGAATGATGAGTAAGTTTTTATTATAGACGGAGGCAAAGTGCCAACAATTAATCAATTAGTTCGCAATGGTCGCAAGACCAAACACCAGAAGAGCAAATCTCCTGCTCTGCAGTACACGCTGAACTCGGAAAAGCAGCGTCGGACGCGCCAGCCCAAGGGTGCCCCGCAGAAACGCGGCGTATGCACGATCGTGCGTACGATGACCCCCAAGAAACCGAACTCAGCGCTGCGCAAAATCGCCCGCGTTCGCCTTTCCAATGGAATGGAAGTTACCGCTTACATTCCTGGCGAAGGTCACCAGCTTCAGGAGCACTCTGTTGTGCTCGTGCGCGGCGGCAGGGTCAAGGATTTGCCCGGCGTGCGTTATCACATCGTGCGCGGCACGTTGGATACCACTGGTGTCGCGGACCGCAAGCGCGCCCGCTCTAAGTACGGCGCCAAACGCGGCAAGTAACCCGGATGCTTTATGGCAGAGACAGGCGCGCTCACGCAATGGACGCGGTTGTCTTGCCTGTATTTGATTGAGGAGTAATAATGTCAAGAAGAATCAAACCAGAAAAACGGGAAGTCCTGCCGGATGTGCGTTACAACAACACGCGAATCCAGATGATGATTAACCGCATTATGTTGAACGGCAAGAAGAGCACCGTCACCAGCCTGGTCTACGACGCGATCGATATGATTGCCGCGAAGACTGGCAAAGACGGCGTGGAAGTGTTTGAGCAAGCGCTCAAAAACGTCAGCCCTGTTATGGAAGTCCGCCCACGTCGTGTTGGCGGCGCCACCTATCAGGTGCCTATGGAAGTCGCTCCTGAGCGTCGGCTGACCCTGGCCATGCGCTGGATCATCAGCGCTTCCCGCGCGCGCTCTGGCAAATCCTACTCTGAGAAACTTGCCGCTGAACTGATGGATGCCGCTGAAAATCAGGGCGCGTCTATCCGCCGCAAGGAAGAAACGCACAAGATGGCGGAAGCCAATCGCGCGTTCTCTCACTTCCGCATGTAATTTTGCGGTACTGAAAAACTCAGGTTTTTAATGGAAGATTTTCCGCTCGAGAAGTATCGGAATATTGGCATCATTGCCCATATTGACGCTGGTAAAACAACCACTACCGAGCGGATTCTTTACTATACCGGCAAAACTTACCGGCTGGGCAACGTGGATGACGGCACTACCGTTACCGATTGGATGGCCCAGGAGCGCGAACGCGGCATTACGATTGTTTCTGCCGCGGTCACTGCTGAATGGAAAGGTTACCGCGTTAATCTGATTGACACCCCCGGGCATATTGATTTCACTGCCGAGGTCCAACGTTCATTGCGCGTGCTGGATGGCGGCGTGGTCGTTTTCGATGCCGTGCAGGGCGTGGAACCTCAAAGTGAAACTGTATGGCGTCAGGCTGACCGATACCAGGTTCCCCGCATCTGTTTTGCGAACAAAATGGACCGCACGGGCGCGTCTTACAGACGCACCATCGAAAGCATCCAGCAGCGACTAGGCGCGAACACCCTGGCTATGCAGATTCCAATTGGCGAAGAAGCGGCTTTCTGCGGAGTGATTAATTTGCTCGAAGAAGAAGCTGTTTACTTTGACGACGAGGGCGGCAAAGAACCGCGCGTGGAAGCAATCCCCGCGGAATACCGCGAAAAAGCCGCGCGCAAGCGCGCCGCGCTGGTGGAGAAGATTGCCGAACTGGATGACGCACTGATTGAAAAATTCCTGGAAGGTGAAACTATCAGCCTGGCGGAACTGAAAGCCGCGCTGCGCAAAGGCGTGCTCAACGCCAACGTGACCCCTGTCTTTTGTGGGACGAGCCTGCGCAACAAAGGCGTGCAGCCCTTGTTGGACGCTGTGGTAGATTATCTGCCTTCTCCGCTGGATGTGCCGCCCGTAAAAGCGACGCTTTTACGCGACGACAGCCTGGTCTTGCGCAGCCCGGATCCTACCCAACCGCTTTCCGCGCTGGTCTTCAAGATTGTTACTGACCCGTACATGGGACGTTTGGCTTATATCCGGGTCTATTCTGGCAAGGTGAAACAGGGTGAAGCGGTCTACAATTCTTCCAAAGGTAAAAAAGAACGCGTTGGCCGCCTGCTGCGCATGTATGCTGACCGTCGGGAAGATATTGCAGAGTTGGAAGCTGGCGATATAGGCGCGATCCTGGGGTTAAAGTTCAGTTTCACTGGGGATACGCTGAGTGACTCCTCCGCGCCAGTTGTTTTGGAAAGCATCAGCTTCCCTGAACCCGTTATCTCTGTGGCAATTGAACCCAAGACCAAGGCGGATCAGGAGAAAATGTCTGATTCACTAATCAAGCTGGCTGAAGAAGACCCGACCTTCAAAATCCGACAGGATGAGAATACCGGACAGACGGTCATCTCCGGCATGGGAGAGCTGCATTTGGATGTGTTGGTGGACCGCCTGCTGCGTGAGTTCAGAGTGCAGGCGAACGTCGGGAAACCCCGGGTCGCCTACCGCGAAGCAGTTACCAAGCCAGTGATGAACGTCAATTACAAATACACCAAGCAAACTGGCGGTCATGGTCAGTATGGGCATGTGGTAATCAACCTGGAGCCGTTGGAAAACGGCAGCGGCATCGTCTTTGATAATCAGATACGCGGCGGAACAATCCCTAAGGAATATATCCCCGCCATCGAAAAAGGCATTAATGAAGCCGCCGAAAGCGGACCGCTGGCTGGTTTCCCGATGACCGATTTCAAAGTCTCCCTGACGGATGGTTCATTTCACGAGGTTGACTCCAGTGAGATGGCATTCCGCATGGCAGCCATCTTTGCCTTCCGCGAAGCTTCTGAAAAAGCCGGTCCGGTGCTGCTGGAGCCGATCATGAAAGTTGAAATCACGGTTCCCGAAGAATATACTGGCGATGTGATTGGCCAGGTGAACGCGCGGGTGGGCAACGTGTTGGGAATGGAATCCCAGTTTGGGAATGCCCAGATGATCCATGCGGAAATTCCGCTTTCGGAGATGTTTGGGTACGCCACGGAACTGCGCTCCGCAACCCAGGGCCGCGGTGTTTTTACGATGGAATTCAAGCATTACGCGCAGGTCTCTGAAAGCATGCGCAAAAAGATCCTGGGATTAGCATAATCCGTTCAGGCGCGCAGTGAAAGATGAAGATTAGCATCAGCGCCAAGGCGCGGGTGAATTATCGAGAGCAACACACTAAGAATTGATTAGGAAGATTATGGCAAAACAAAAAATTCGAATTCGTTTGAAAGCATACGACCACCGCATTCTCGACCAGTCCGCCAAACGGATTGTGGAAACGGCGGAACGCAGCGGCGCCAAAGTGCTTGGTCCGATCCCGCTGCCGACCAAACTCGAACGCTACACCGTTCGCCGTTCCACCTTCATTGACAAAGACTCGCAGGAGCACTTTGAAATCCGGACGCACAACCGCCTGATCGACGTTCTGGAACCCGATTCCAAGACCATCGACATGTTGATGCGGCTGAACCTGCCCGCGGGCGTGGATATCGAGATTAAGATTTAAGGTTGCTGAGGGCGCTTTTCGGAGCGCGCCGAAGGAATCTCTACAAAAGAAAAGCGCTTCAGCCCTTGCATAGAAAGCAGGGTTGTGGTAAAAATATAAGGTTGCCCTTTCGGCGACCTTAACAGGCGATTTAAGAATGCGCACCCGCGTGGGCAGAACAGCTACACAGGGTCGATTGACTGAATCGCGCGGAGATGATGCAGCTTGCCCATGCTGACAGTCTCGCAAAGAAAGACTACTAACAGGAGAATAGAATGTTTAAAGGGCTTATTGGAAGAAAGATCGGTATGACCCAGATCTTCGATGCGAACGGCGCCGCGGTGCCGGTAACGCTCCTCGAAGCTGGGCCTTGTTTTGTTTCCCAGGTGAAGACCGCGGAAACAGACGGATACAACGCTGTACAGCTGGCATTTGGCGAGGTGAAACCCAAGCGTCTTACCAAAGCGCACCTTGGTCACCTTAAGACCAATGACCTGCCCCCGGTTCGCGTTTTGCGCGAGTTCCGCACCAAGAAATTGGATGGCGTCAGCGCGGGCGATAAGCTCGACGCTTCCGTGTTTGCAGAAGGCGAACATGTGGATGTGGTTGGCATCAGCAAAGGCAAAGGTTTTGCCGGCGCCATGAAACGTCACGGCTTCGCGGGCGGCCCCCGCACGCACGGTCAGTCCGACCGGCAGCGCTCGCCCGGCTCCTCCGCCGCGACGACAACCCCCGGACGCGTCTTCAAAGGAAAGCGCGGTCCTGGCCACATGGGCAATGCTCAGGTCACTTCCTCAAATGTGCTCGTGGCGTTGGTAGACCCCGAACGCAATTTGATCGCAGTGCACGGCTCTGTTCCGGGCCCCAAAGGTGGAACGGTAATCATCAAAGAGGCTCGCAAGCAGTAGCCGGCTTGTGATGAATGGAGAAAGTTATCATGAAAGCAGATGTTTTTAACTTGCAAGGAGAAAAATCCAGCACAGTTGAATTGCCCGATGAAATCTTCGCGGCAAAAGTGAATGTGGATTTGATGAACCAGGCTTACCTGCGTCAGCTGGCGAACGCCCGTCTTGGCACACACAGCACCAAACGCCGCGGTGAAGTTGCCGGCGGCGGCGCCAAACCCTGGCGCCAAAAAGGTACTGGCCGCGCCCGCCAAGGCAGCACAATCTCCGCCCAATGGGTCGGTGGCGGCCGCGTTCACACCCCCAAGCCGCGGGACTACAGCCAATTGATGCCCAAGAAAATGCGCCGCGCCGCGCTGCGCTCCGCGCTGACCGTGAAAGCAATGGAAAATGGTCTTGTGCTGGTGAGCGACCTCGCGTTGGCCGAGCCCAAGTCGAGCCTTTTCAGCAAGGCGGTCAACGCCCTGACTGGTGGTTCACGCGCGCTTGTTTTGGTGCCCGATAAAAGTGAAACTTACACGAACGTGATCAAATCCGGACGCAACCTGGTTGATTCCAAGCTGCTGCTTGCGAATTACCTGAATATCCGCGATTTGCTTCAGTACGAAAAAGTTATTATCCCGCTCGCTTCACTTGACGTGATTAAGAGCTTTTTGGGATAGGAAGGTGAAGCAGAATGAGCAACTCCGTTTTTGATATCCTGCGGCGCCCTGTGGTGACAGAAAAATCGCATTACCAGGCTGGCAAGCTGCACCAATATGTGTTCGAAGTGGCCAGCGACGCGACCCGCGAGATGGTGAAAACCGCCGTGGAAACCGCGTTTGATGTGAATGTCCTGCGCGTCAATATTATCAATCTTCCTGCCAAGTCTCACCGCAACTCCCGCACCCGCCGTCTGGCGCTGCGCACTGGCGGTTACAAGAAAGCAATTGTGACTTTGGCTCCGGAAGACAGCATTCCCGTGTTTGAAGGGGTGGAATAATGGCCGTCAAGATTTACAAACCCAAAACCCCTGGTCAGCGTCACCGCACCAGCTATACCTTCGAAGAGATTACCAAGGACCGCCCGGAACGCAGCCTGATTGTTTCTGGCAAGAAGACCGCCGGCCGCAATTCTCTTGGCCGCGTCACAGTCCGGCACCGCGGCGGCGGATCCAAGCGCCAACTGCGCATGGTTGATTTCCTGCGCGATAAAAACGGCATCCCCGCCAAAGTTAGCGCGATCGAATACGATCCCAACCGCACTGCCCGCCTGGCGCTGCTGGTTTACGCTGACGGTGAAAAACGCTACATCCTCGCCCCTCTGGGCGTGAAGGTTGGCGATGTGCTCGTCTCTGGCGCGCAAGCCGAAATTAAACCTGGAAACAATTTGCCCCTGGCGAATATTCCGGTTGGCACCACAATCCACGCGATCGAGCTGCAGCCCGGCAAGGGCGCTCAGATTGGTCGTTCCGCAGGTACTTCCGCCCAACTGCTGGCAAAAGAAGGCAAATACGCGCATGTGCGCATGCCTTCCGGCGAAGTTCGCCTGGTTCTGCAGGAATGCAGCGCCTCCATCGGTCAGGTCGGGAATGTGGACCACAGCAATGTGAAGCTTGGAAAAGCTGGCCGCGCCCGTCATATGGGTCTGCGTCCGGAAGTCCGCGGTACCGCGATGTCCCCCCGCGACCATCCGCACGGCGGCGGTGAAGGACGCTCCTCGATTGGTATGCCCGGCCCGAAGACCCCGTGGGGTAAACCCACCCTGGGTTACAAGACCCGCACTAACAAACGGACAGATCAAATGATCATTCGCCACCGCTCCAAGGCTAAGCGCCGTTAGTGGTGGATGATAAGCAGAAAAGGACGATAAGATGTCTCGATCATTGAAAAAAGGGCCATTCATTGACCCGAAACTTTTGAAACGTATTGAAGAGATGAACGCCAAGGGCGACAAGAAAGTCATTCGCACCTGGAGCCGCGCCAGCACCATCTTCCCCCAGATGGTTGGTCACACCATCGCCGTGCACGACGGTCACCGTCATGTCCCGATTTATGTGACTGACAATATGGTAGGACACCGCCTGGGCGAATTCGCCCCGACTCGTTGGTTCCGCGGGCACGTTCAGGAAAAGTCCACGAAGTGAGGCAGGGATGGCACAGGAAATAAAAGCAAGCTTATCCAACCTCTCAACGTCCGCCCAGAAAGCCCGTCTGGTTGTGGATCTGGTCCGCGGTAAAAAGGTCGTCGATGCCCTGGGCATTTTAAGCCTGACGCCAAATAAAGCAGCCGAACCTGTTCGCAAACTGCTTTACTCCGCGATTTCTAATGCGGAAGAGAACTTTGGCGTGAG
>Ga0179941_1136264_pt1 | contig 11013 bp, 7 predicted proteins | sample AD_UKC048_sludge_FD_135968 | JGI IMG/M metagenome (GOLD analysis project Ga0179941, IMG submission 135968) | Active sludge microbial communities of municipal wastewater-treating anaerobic digesters from Illinois, USA - AD_UKC048_MetaT... | ecosystem: Engineered > Bioreactor > Anaerobic >... | reverse complement strand
GGGAAGGGATAGAGCTGTTGTGGTCCCAGATAAAGATTGCCATCATCTGCTTCGAAGTATTCCGGCTCGCCCCAGGGAGCTTCTACGTCCCAGGAAGTCCAGGCTTGGTTGTGAGTGTCGCTGGGATCCTTGATGGGGTAGATTTCGGAGATGGTGAAATCTTCTGTGATGGGATTGAAGATCATGGATTTCACTACCTGAAAATCGGCCCAGTATCCACCGGCAGTAGTACTTTGAGCCCAGAGCCCGGGGAAGATCACTCTACCGCGGTTATCGGTTACGGCATTGAGGTGGCTGTTATTGGCCAGAGCCCATACGAGTTCGTTATCGGGATATGGTACGCTGCCGTCACCAACAAAATAACCAGTGCCACCGGGAGTACCGGCAGGATTCCAGGACGGGATATGACTCCATTCTGAGATGCGGACCCAGGTTCCTTCACCATAGTTATCACACTTGAAGATATCCACATCCTGCTCCGAGATATCGGTGGTTCCATCGGCTTCGGTAGCAAAGTGGTAACCGGCATAATAAACGTTGCCAAGGTTATCTGTGGCAATGGCATGGAAAGGACGACGCCAGGTGGCGTCATGGTTCCATTGATCCATTTCGGGGATGCTGGTATGGTTCCAATCCAGTGGGACAGCGCCTTCGATCATATCGGCATTGAAATCTGCGTAGGCGAGGTAGAGGTTTTCACTGGGACCGTAGGAGTGGGTCACGCTATTGCGCATAGCTACATACACTCTGCGCATTCCGGCTACAGGAGAGGGTCCGATCTGAGCGGTCGGCCAGATGAACTCGTTATCGCTGGTGGGATCACCAACGCCGGGAGTTACTGTGTGGGGACCGTCGGCAATGATCTGCAGTTCGTTGAACAATCCGGATGAACCTGAGAGGAAAGCATCCGAAGTGAATTGTACTTCATACTCGGCGTCAGCGTCAGCATTGGCGTGCCATGCGTACATGGGCTTTCCAGACACGGGATCTACTGCAAGGGTGGAATAGCCTTCATTATTGGTCACTGCAGTGATTTCGTTGTTGCCGATCAGGTTGCCATTGGCATCCAGATGAGCATAAAAAGCACGACGGGTACCGGTAGGGGTACGCCTTCCATGATAAGTAAGGAAGTATCCAGGATAGTTTACATCTGTGATCACACGAATGGGAAGACCATTGTAGCTTCCAATCATGTAGTCGTAGTAGTTCACCATCAGAGGAGTGGGGGTTTTGGTAAAGGTATAGGCCGGCACCTCACGGGTACGGGTGACGGGACGACCGTTTGTTTCCATTTTGATAGCTGTTTTGTCCTGAGTGGGCTGCATTTCTTTTGCGTAAACAGCACCAATTACAAAGGACAGGCACAGCACGAGTAACAAGAGTTTTTTCATCGTTCCTCCAGTATTTTTATTCAAGTTTAGTATCTCATTTTTAGCGACACGCGATGTGCGCTTTTGAGCATGCTTTCAGCCAGTAAGCCCATATCGGTATAGGCATAATCGATATTGAAGATACCCAATGAGGTTGGAACCTGCCAGCCTGCTCCGACACTATAGGTATTGCTATCATAGTTTAACTGGTAACCGCCTCTCAGGAAGATATTCCCAAGCTTATACTCGGCACCAAGGTTCCATGTTTCAGTACGATCTATCACATTATCCAACTGCAATGAGGCAATCAAATAGCTGTTATCAGAACGCATCAGGTCACCAGAGATGCCTAGAGAAAAGTGCATCGGAATCTTACTTTCCAATTCCGGGCCATCTTCATCGACATCACCGTCGCCATCGTTGTCGAACAAATCGAAAGGATCTTCGTCCGTACTACCGTCGTTGTCATCATCTACACGATAACGGATGTCCGGTCCGAAGTTCTTTAGTGCCATGCCGATCTTGATATTATTCCAACCGGTATTGTACATGGAACCAAGATCGAAAGCATAGCTATTTACGGAGTATTCATAGAGATTCTCTCTGAGATACTTCACGCCGACCCCGGCAGAAAACTTATCAGTAAACTGCTGGGCGTAATCCAAACCAAAAGCAGCACTGCTATTGGTGAAATACTCGCCGGTATGTTCAAAAGTCCCTTCATCGATCACTTCCATATCATCCATGTGCAATACGCTACCAAACACGGCAAAAGTGTTCACGCCAGTGGTATAGGTGGCAGCTGCATATTCCTGCATGATGTTGGCAGGCCAATTTGTGTGAGAGAAGAATACCTGGTTTTGGAAGGACGGAGCAAGACCAGCGGGATTCCAATATGTGGAAGATACATCATCGGTAACCGCGGTATAGGCTTCTCCCATTCCGATGGCACGAGCATCCACACCAAGTTTCAGGAACTGAAAACCCACTGTTCCCACCTTGCCGAAGGGTTTGGCGGAAAGAGCGAAGGGAACTAGCATTACTGCCAGCGTAAGGATTATGACAAAGTTCTTTTTCACAGTTCCCTCCCTATTTGATTATTACAAACTTGCCGACTTTGATCTTGTCATCGGCTTTGTTTTCAACGCTAAACAGATACACGCCGGGAGCGATGATCTGGTTGTGTTTGGACAGTAAATTCCAGGAATGCATACCATCGGCAGCGATACCCTGGGTTGCAGCCTTGGAGATGGTTACGATATCGGTCATATCAGCGCCATCATGATGCAGGGTCTGCACCAGATCTCCGGCCAGTGTGTAGATACGTACTGTACACGTATGCGGAAGATTGATGAACCACAAGCGGCGGCTCTTATCTCCCTTCTCGTCGTTTTCCAGGCGTCCGTCAAACTTACTCCGACCAATGTAAGGATTTGGCACCACCTTGATGTTGTCCATATTTTCCGAGGCAAGAGTACCAGGGAAGATTACCTTCATGTTGGCATCAGCATCGCGCCCAGTTTCCAGGAAGTTCAGATCGTTTGATGGAATACCACGATCATAAGCAGTAACTGCTATGTAATACTCCACACCTTTGGGGGGATAACTGATATGGGATTTATAGTACCTGCGAGCCAGGCGTTCTTTTTTGAGAGTTTCCAGTTGCTCAGCCGTCGGATCGGGATCTGTAGCTCCGCCAGGGAAGGCAAATGCCTTTAGCGGGATAAGCTTGGGATCATACAGAGCATCGAAGATATCAGAATGCTGTGCAAGTTCTGGGTGCATAAAGAGTCTGGCTTGGAGTATTTCAATCTCCTGAGAACTCAACATGTGATATTGCTCCGCGATATTATCCGCGGTGGCTTGTATATCTGAAGTCCAATCGAGATCTGGATTGTATATGGGCCAGCCATAAAACACGCTTCCGTTGGGAATAAGCTCGTAGTTTTCGTCGAGTCGATAAAACTTTGCGTATTCTTCGGGAGTAGCCTGCCAGCCACGCTGGTTCAAATCCGGATCGTTGGATCGGTTGGGTAGATCATTGTCTACGCCAAGGTATCCACCAAAATCCAGGAAGAGATCCACTGAATCGGCATTTATGGTGTAATCCGCAAAATCCTGGGCAGTATCAACCTTGTCCCAGCGTCTCACCATCTCCCAATCCTCTTGAGATCCGCTTCCGGAACGTCCCCAAACCGTGTAACCCTGGAAGTCATGACGTAAACGGTAAGATGTCCAGGGGTTGGCCAGTGCATTGTTGTTCCACAAATAATCCGGATCACTTTCGTCAAATCTGAATTGCTCCGGGAATTCTTCTGGCCAGTTGTTTGATAGGTAAGGTGTAGGGTCTGAATCCAATCCGGGTTTTAATTGTTCACTACCGGGTACTTGCCAACCGGTGATCGCAGTAGAAACGGTCTTTGTATCATAGGCGAATTCACTACGATTGTCCCAAAAGAGGTCAATGCGGTTGCCATTATCTACCAGTTCCACATGTAAAGCAGGAATATCTGGAGGTTCCGGTGGATTGTAATGTGGGAATGTATCAGGGAGCACCACTGTAAGCAGATCCTGAGCCTGTCCATAGATTTCTTTAGCCCAGCGAGCGCTACGTTTTAGATCCTGCAGATTATCGCCGGGGAATATAGCCACTACAATCTTCATCGTCTTGCCGGGAGCCAGGTTCCAACGTTTATGATAGTTACCAAATACGTCTGTTTCATCATAATCTGGGGTACCGGGTTGGGCACCATAGAATGAGAACAGGAAACGAGTGTCATTGGCAGTAGGCTGTTCAAACTCGGTGAGGTTCCCTTCCGGACGCAGGGGTATGTAGTAAGAGGGGTTGGGGTTTTTCCCCACGAGCAACCAGTACTTTTCATTGGCAGTTTCGCCGCTGGGGCTGAGGCTGCGGGGATTGCTATCATCGGGACCTTCACCTACTTTCCAATACCAGCAGTGGAATTTCAACTTTTCAGGATCAGGAGTACAAACACGCGCTCCCACCAGACCGGTAGTCAAGCCTCCATCGCCATCTTCATCACGGGTATGAGCAAATTCATAACCTTCGCCCTTCACATATCCAGACACGTCATCGGAAGCTTTTTCCGAGCCCCAGGTTTGAGGGCCGACGTCAGCATCGAAATATATGCCCATGGCGCAGTCTTTGAGTTCGTCCTCATGGTTCATATTGGTGACGTTGAACTCCACATAAACCAAGTTTTTGATGTAATCGTAGCTCCATTGATAGCTCATCTGGCGCACGCGCACGTTCAGAGGGTAGTGACGACTGCCACCACGGGACGAACCGTGATCGCGATCTCCATCAGTCCCAAATGGACAGTAATCGTAATAATAGGATATAAAGTCCTGTTCTGATACCGGAGCTCCATCTTCATCGTAGCGGCCATCATGATCATCATCGTGACGTGCGGCAAATGCGTATGTGGTGAAACTACGGTCAGATAGGTCCATGAAGCCCAGCGGGAACCAGATTTCCGCGGCGGCAGGATCATCCAGTATGCTAAAGGTAGCTGAAGGCAGGTCTGCCAGATGAGATGAGGCGAAAGCACTGAACTGAGCTGGTAACTCATTAGCGGCTCTGAAGGGGAAGGTATATCCCACAAAGTCCTCATCGATACGACCGTCGCCATCGTCATCATATCCGCGTTTTTGCGCACGAGTAGAGGCTGTGGCAATACCGTCAAGAGCGTTGTATAGCCCGTAATTATCGGCTTGTGCCGTATTGGAAACTAATAGCGGGTTGTATGCTGGCAAAAACTCATAGAGATCAGCATCGCCATCGAAGCCCACGGTAACCAGAGTATCAAGAACAGGAACCATGGAAGCATTCCAGCCAGGCTGACCCTCATACAACAAAGTGTCATTGGATGCTGAAGGCGGGTATACTTTCCAGTAAAGCTTACGGTTCAAGCTATCACGACGCTGTTTCTTGGCTCCAAACCACAGTGCACCCTGGTATAGATAATCTACTCCGCTACCACCAGGGTATTCCAGTGAAGGATACTGCGGCACGGCATCGTTACCGGAGCCAAAGAAACCGTAGTTGCTGACCCTCAGCCAAATGTTTCCCACATTGTGGTATTTGGTCAGATCCAGTTTCTTCGTACCTGCCGAAGGAACCGCCATCGCCGCGTAAGCAAAGCTTCCCACTAGCAATAACAGCACCAAGCAGAACACGGTTTTATTCATTTTCATCAAACACTCCCGGATTAATTCAATTTGAACTCAACCGGTATAATCAGCAGCACATCCACGGGTTGACCACTGCTTTTTCCGGGTTGAAATCTTACTTTACGGACGGCTTCAATGGCAGCTTCATCCAGGCCACCTGGTACCGAGCGTCTCACCTTAATGTTTCTCACAGAGCCGTCCTTCAGCACTTCCACTTCCAACACGACCGTACCCTGGATTCTGTTCCTGCGGGCAAATTCGGGATAAACAGGACTCATGTTTCCGATCATCACTGGTGCGTCGTCGTAAGCGACGAAATTGACCGGGGCATCGTCGTGCTGCGTCAAACTGGCTGCTGTGGTCTGGTTTATATTGCCGATTTTTTCCAGCGCTGCCTGATAAGCTTCCACATCAAATTCCTCAGTACCCAGTTCTTCACTGATTACCAGAGGAATCTCAATGCTCACCTCAGTTTCGGGTGGCTCAATCTTTTCACGCTCTTCCATCGGTATATCCACCAGCTCCATCTGCTGTGATTTAAATACCTGCTTTCTGGCTTCAATCTTTGGAGTAACCATCATGGCAAAAAGCAGCACTGTCAGTGACAATGCCAGTGCTTTACCAAATTGGCTGTTGGCGTAGTCTTTCCAGTCAGTATATTGCTGTTTCATACCCACCTCCTAATCCCTGCGTTGCTGGGTTTCAAATGCCACCACCAGGGTATTGGCATCCTGGAGTTGGCGCATCACATCGGACATTACTCCATATAATGTATCCCGATCTGTCCTGAAACACACGACTAATTCGGGATCCTCATCTCTTTTGCGCACGAGAGTGGAATATACAAAGGTATCTTCAGCGGTCTCAATGCGAGTGGGAACATCATCGATCAGGATAGTCTCATCCCTCATCACATAGATGGTGGTGGTATGATTTCGCGGTATGCGCTCGATACTCTCTGCCACAGGCCAGCGATCGCGTTCCACCCAGAATTGTTTTTCCTGGACAAACACAGTGCTAACCATGAAGAAGAGCAGCAGCAAAAAGGCTATATCCGACATCGAGCCGTTAGGAATGGCGACATCACGGTTTCTTTTTCTTTGCAGATTGGCCATCGTTCCTCCTAATTGGTCGATAATGAGATTTTCTCGATCTTGGCGGCCTTCAAACGATCCACCACGCGGACCATGTCGTTATACTTGGCTTCACGATCCGTAATCACCTTGAAAATCATTTCGGAGTTTAGTTTCAGCTTTTGCTGAATAAGCGCATCGAGCTCGCCACTTTCATAGGAGCGGGGAGCTTCAGTATTTACCACAATCATCCCATCCGGCATGATCTGCATACGGGTCATCTCTTTCTCAGTCAGAGTAATCGTCTGAGCCTGCTGAGCGCCTTCTGCAGCTGCCTGGGGCAGGACTATCCTAATCCCCTCTTTCACGTCGAACTTAGTAGTCGCCATGAAAAAGATGATCAAGAGGAAAGCAATGTCGGACATCGACGAAGTCGGGATCTCCGCCTTGCTTTTCCTTTTACGTCCTATCTTCATCTCATACTCCCTAAAGAATTAAAGCATCACTTCGACAACTTTTTCTGTCGCTTTCTGCATGTCTATCACCATGCCGTCTACCATGGTGACGAAGATGTTGTTAAAAAACTGCACGGGAATAGCTACGATCAGACCGGCTTCGGTAGTGATAAGAGCGATCTTGATACCACTTGCCACGATGGTTGCGTCCACCGCACGAGCTGCAGCGATAGCGTCGAAGGCACTGATCATACCAGCCACGGTACCAAGGAATCCCAGCATCGGGGCGAGGGTGATTGCCGTCGAGAGTTCCAGGAAACCTTTTTCCAGATAGCTCATCTCAATCATGGCAGCGTTTTCGATGGCTTTTTCCACCGCAGCCACACCGCCATCGGCTTTCAATAGGCCAGCATATATGATCGCTGCCACAGGACCACGAGTGCCTTTGGCAATTTCTGCTGCTTCTTTATATTTCTTGCTTTGAATAAGGGGAACGATTTTACCCAAGAAGGCATTCAGATTAACCTTGGCATAGATAAGAGCAATGAACTTCCATACGACATAGGCCAATCCGTATACTGCAACGATGAGGATGGGCCACATTGCCCAGCCACCATCTTTAAACCATTTTACCATTCCGCTGCCAAATACCAATTCAGCAAAGCTTTCCAATCCGCCGGTACTTACTTCCGCGGCTGCTTCCTCTACTGCTTCTTGTGCGAAAGCCATTGTGGGCATTACCAGGCTGAGCAATGCAATCAGCAGCATTATGTACGAGAACTTTCTCATTTATGATTCCTCCTTGGAATAATTTAGAAGTTAAACGACACGCCGAGGGTTACTCCGCGGTAGTTAGAGTAGTTTGCGGGATTTCTGGCAGCAAGACCATACACATAAGCAACTTCGGGATATGTGTATTGAACATTAGGATCTTCCAGGTCTTCGCCAGTCTCTGTGTAGCTGCCTGTTCTGGGGTAAACACTGTAAATGGTGGTATTCTTGAACAGGTTATCAACGTCCATATAAACGCGCACATTTGTTCCTCCGGGCAACACAATACCCTTGGAGATGCGCAGATTTGTCTGTTGAGATATATCCATGCGTTTGCTGTTTGTATCCAGCATAGAGTTTCCTTCCAGACTCTGAGGGGTGTAAGGCATTCCAGAAGCCAAGCTCCAGTTTACACTGGCCGAGAAATCGTCCAGAGGCAGGATGAGATCGGTGAAGGGGATAAAGAATTCCTCTCCTCGGCCAACGGTGAATGTGTAGTTTACACCCAGATTGTGACGAATGTCCCAATCCAGAGGGAACTCGCGCAGAGAAGTGTTCTCGTCCTGGATCACGGTGCTGGAGTTATTACCCTGAGCCCAAGCCAGGGAATATGCGATACTCCAGGTATTGAAGTTCGAGAGCATTTTTTCAAGCTGCATATCGATACCTCTGGCTGACCCGTAGTCTTCGGAAATGAAACGGTACCAGGATACTGATTCCTCGCCTTCTTTGCGCTCTTTCACTGTGCTAACATAGTTATAGAGATTCTTGTAATATGCAGTCATATCCAGCACGTAATCTTCACTGATCTGGTGCGACAAACCAACTTCGTAAGTAACGGTGATTTGAGGTTCCAAAACTGGATTCCCCACAGTGATAGCAACATCAGAAATGTTGGCATCTTCAGGGGTCTTTGAGGTAAAGATATACTGGAACTGCGGTAACTGGTTCTGATAGTTGTAGGCAAAACGCAGCACGTCACGTTCGGTAATCGGGTGAGATACGCCCAAACGAGGTGAAACCATCATCTGGAAACGATCGTCCTTGTCAAAGTCACGCTGCTCGAAGCTCCCGGTATCCTGCAACACCTTATAGCTGCTACCCAGATACCAGAAATCAAAGCGCAGACCGGCATTCACGATCATACCTTCCCATTCCATCTTGTCCTGCAAATAGTAGGCTATTTGCCATGGCGTTGCGGAATAACCATCACGCTTTCCCGATGACGCTTTGGCGGCATAGTAATAATCTTCAGGTTTGTAAATGGGTACCAGATCGGCAGGACTGGTGGGAGTATCGACAAGGGATTCCAGGGCAAAGAGCTGGCTGGGAACCTGATTGTCTGTGCCCCAATTGTCAAAGTCATAATCAGCGATGTCGTATATGCCACGCAAATATGCCTGGCGACGGTCTTCATAAACTGTCAGGAAGTTTTGGAGCTGATTCTTCTCGATGTTATGACTGATCAGTTCCAGACCGGTTTTGGCCAAATGGGTCTCGTTCATTTGCCATTCGAAATCGGCGCGCATATTAATGGTAGTAGTGGTATCGTCTATGTAGTTCGAATAGATAGATCCCGGAGCATTGAAACCGGGAATGCCGCGGGGCAATTCCTGGCTTTCCAAGTAATACTGCCAGCTACTAGCGGGATGATAACCAATGTCGTAAACACCGTCACCATCGTAATCTACGCTGCGGTATCCGTAGATACCCTGCGTGACGTTATTGATGTACTGCTCCGGATTGCTGGCTGCGTTTGGATCGTAGCTCATAAAGCTATCACGGTCGATTCCACGAGGACCTTGTTGGCTATCCTTGGAATAATAGCTGGCCTTAACCTTCAGGTTCATGGTATTGTTAAACACGTGGTCGTAAGTGGCTATATACTGTTTCTGGATGGTTTCAGTAACAGCATAATGCTGTAAGGCATAGCGCCAGGCATAAGCAAAGGGCATGTCGTAATTTCGATCACCACGAACGGCAAAGGTCAGCTTTTGTACGGGGTTGATGTCATACTTGGTCTTCAGGTTAATATTGTAGGCATTGTAGTTTCTATTCCCGGTGTCCACACCCAAAAAGCTATCTCTATCACCGTAAGGATCATAAGCTTCATAGTCATGCTCCAAAAGAGAGCGTCCGCCCAATGTGTAATCGTCGTTGGGATCGGATTCATAGTAGTTCTTCAATCTACCATCGAGCCATTCACCGCCACCATTCAAGTAAAATGTAAGCCTTTCTTTGAGATCTTGAGAGGCAAAGGGAATGATTGGTCCGCCTATGGCAAACTTAAAAACATCGGAGTTTTTTCCTTCCCCGATGATATGGTCTGTGTTGTATTCGATCTTTCCAGAGAAGGTAGCATCGCCATCCTTAGTTACTATATTGATCACACCAGATTGGGCGTTACCAAACTCCGCCGGGAATCCACCGGTCATCACCTTCATGTCCTTGATGGCGTCGATATCCACAGAAAGGGCGCTACCTCCGTCCACTGGGTCAGAGACACTCATCCCGTCCACAGTAAAATTCACTTCGTTGGCTCTGCCACCACGAATATGCAGTTCGCCTCCGATGTTTGTAACACCTGCTTGTAAGGACACGATATCTGCAATGTCTTTTACCGTGGAATCGCTGAGACGATCCATCTCAATCTGATGGGAAGATCCGATACGGTCTTTTTCCACCACATCCTGATTTGCTTGAACAACAAAAGTCTCCGTCTGGATGCCTTGCATACTCATGGTAGGAGACAAGTTTGCAGTCAGACCCACCTGAACCCTCACATCCTGGAAGGTAATGGGGGCATAGCTGACCAGAGTCAACTTCACCGTGTAGGTGCCTGGTGGAATGTTGATGATAATGGCCTGACCTTTTTCATTGGTCTGGCCTCCTGAAATCCGTTGGGTGCCGCGCATTACCACGATGTTCACAAATTCCAGGGGACGCCCCTGAGAATCGCGAACCCGGACGGCTATGCGACCGGTCGTCTGAGCTTCGAGGTAAGCCACACCAACGAGCAACACTATTAGCAGGATCAATGCAATTTTTCGCATCGACGGACCTCCCTTCATCCTGGCTTATTTACTATTCTATAATAATTTACTTTGGAACATGCCCCCAAAAGCAAAAGGGCTATTCCTCTTAAAGCTC
>Ga0179941_1258912_pt1 | contig 11064 bp, 1 predicted proteins | sample AD_UKC048_sludge_FD_135968 | JGI IMG/M metagenome (GOLD analysis project Ga0179941, IMG submission 135968) | Active sludge microbial communities of municipal wastewater-treating anaerobic digesters from Illinois, USA - AD_UKC048_MetaT... | ecosystem: Engineered > Bioreactor > Anaerobic >... | reverse complement strand
TTTTTTGCCAAAGCGTTGTTCGCTATTTGTTAAAAACTATTATATTTGTGAGTTAAATAAGCTATAACCCGAGATTTGTGTTACTTAAAACTACTATGTTATGAGGAATCTAATACGTAAACCCGTCGAGAAATGCCTGCTTAAGCTATTGACTATCATGTTTTTCAGCATGCTATTTCTGAGTAATGCTCATGCCCAAAATGATACTTTGTTTTGGTTTGCAGCCCCAGAAATTGACTCAACTCACGCCGACTCGTCGATATTGAGGTTCGCCTCGGTAAATGCGACAGTCGTTACGATTAGTATACCCTCGAATCCAAATTTCCCCCCGTACACTTTTGCAATGGCGGCGAATTCATCAGCGAGGATTAATTTGAATGACTTAAACGGTATTAATTACAAGAATTACATTGAGAATTCGGCTTTTGACAGGGCTGTTAATAAGGGAATTTTAATTGAATCAACAGAAAGGGTACAAGCTTATTACGAAGTAAAAACATTGCCAAATGCGGAGGTTTTTGCCTTGAAAGGGAATAATGCCTTGGGAAGAGTTTTTTATACAAGCTTTCAAAATTATTGGCACAATAAATACCCCTTACTTAGCAATGGGGATGGTGTAATGAATTATGGTCCCAGAACAGGTGGATACTTGGATTCACTTCCTGTTCCGTGGGCGGCAGATGATTATCAGGATAACGTAGCAATAAATTCCTGGTCAGCTTTTGATATTGTCGCAACTGAAGATGGAACAACCATTAACATCACTCCCACAAACCCAATAGTTTCGAATTCAAACACTGTAGATAGATTTGGTTATATAACGGGAGGAACATATCATGCAGCTGGAGTTACATATCAAATCACTTTAGACAGAGGACAAACCTATTCGGCTAGAGCTGTATGGAAGAACCCATCGAGAAGTATTGGAGGGACGAAAATTGAAGTTACAAACCCTGGTGTTGGGAATAAAATTGCTGTTACCGTCAAAGAAGATGGATTAATTGCCTGGAACTCAGACAATGAACCTGTTTATATCTCTGAAACAACTCCGAGTATCAATTTATACAACTACGGAAATTATGCGTTTGACATTATTGGTGATCAATTAATCCCTGTTGAGTTAATTGGCGATGAATACATTGTAATGCGTGGTGGGGTATATCCGGATAAAGATCTGAATCCGAATAATCCACCAACTAACTATGACTGGGATGGAGAAAGAATCTTTCTAACTGCAACTGTACCTGGCACAATTTACACAATTAAGACATACAATAATGCTGGAACTTTGCTAAATACTATAACCACAGGTGCAATGGCTGCAGGTCAGGTATATACTTACAGCTTCAAATACAGTACTACTCAAAGTAATATAGAGCAATTCGTCCATGTTCAGTCAAATGCAGGACAAAAATTTTACACTTACCATGTTTCGGGTCTTTATTCTGAGCTTGGAAGCGGTATTATCCCTACTGTTGGTGTATGTACAGGATCAACACAAATGGCTTTCACTCGGTCATATAATGACTTGTTTCAAGTAAACTTAATGGTGAAACAAGGAGCTGAAGGGAATTTTCAAGTATGGAAAGGGAATCAAAATGTCTCTGGAACATTTAATATTCAGGCTTCGAATTTTGTCACGGTTCCTGGTACTGGATGGAGTGTGTATAAAATGCCTTTTAATGATTGGACAAGTGAGGCATTGCTCGATACTACTTACATAATAAAGAACACTCTTAACGTATTCCACCTTGGTATCTTAAATATAAGCAAATTGGAAATAATTGACACGACGCATATACCCCAATATATTGGTCATTGGCATGATAATTCTTACAAAGAAATGAAATTCTTTGAAGGGTATCCCACCAATAAAACCATACCTTCTACGGTCATTGAGCGTGCGTGGAATAAAACTGGATGGAAAAAAACAATTATTAGCACAGATCCGAGAGACCATATATATTATGCATTAACAAATATAGCAACCGACAGTTCAATATACGTGGCTCACTGGTTCGCCAATAATCGTGGTGCTTTTTATGGTTATTTCTCTGATTTCAACGAGTTTGAGCCGTTTGCTGACATGCCTGATCTGAATAAAGCCAAGTGTATTGGTGATACGATTCAGCTAAAAGCAGGTGGTGGAGTTTCATACACATGGAATAATCCAGCGAACCTCCGTTTTATCGATCCTTTAAATTCGCCCAATCCGAGAGTTATTCCGATTGCAGCAGGACCTGGTCAATTAACTGTTCAGGTAATCGGTTTTTGTAGCGACAACAAAACATTTGTTTTTGATTACAATGTACTTGCCCCACCTACCCCTGTAATCACCGGCCCAGCAATTATCTGTTCTGGTGTTGGTGATCAAACATATTCCTTGTCAAATGCATACGACCTCGCAAATTATGATATTACTTGGACAACGACAGGTGGCTCTATCGTGACCGGTCAGAATTCAAATACGATTACCGTTTCGTGGGCTGGTTCGGGAAACAAAACTGTTGGGGTAAGTGTTCAACACAAGGAAGCTTGCGGACCTGGTACTGCAACGTACCCAGTAATTGTCAGTGCTCTTCCTTCCGTTACCCCAGTCACGCCGGTTACTGTTTGTAGTGGATTATCTGTAGAGCTACAAGCAAACCCCGAGTCGGGTTCAACCATTTCATGGTCGGCACCGGTAAATGGTACATTGAGTGCTACAAACATAGCTAACCCGAGATACACAGCTACTGCAACTTCTGGTACGGAGAATTTTACCGTGACCGTGACAAAGAGTTCGTGTGTGAGTACGGCAAATGTAGCTGTTACAATAAACCCACTTCCAACCTCGGCACCAACAACTCCTGTTTCTGTTTGTAGTGGAAACACTGTTACGTTAAATGCAAATCCTCAATCGGGGACAAGCGTCCTATGGACAGCTCCACCTGCAGCATTTGGCACAATTTCTACGACAAATTTAGCATCTACACTTTTCAGTGCAATAGGTGCGAGTGGATCTCAAGCTATAACATTTGAGGTTACAAATACAACTACAACATGTAAAAGTACAGGAACGGTAAACGTAACAATAGATCCACTTCCAACTGCTACACCTACCACACCGGTGAGTGTTTGTACGGGTTCAACAGTAACCCTACAAGCAAATCCTGCTGGAGGAGCAACAGTTTCGTGGTCGACACCTACACTTGGCACATTATCTTCAACAACTTCAGCATCTCCTGTATTTACAGGTGTTTCTACAGCCGGAGGGACAGAAACACTCACATTGACCGTTTCTTCATCGGCTGGTTGCAAAAGAACATATCCTGTTCAGGTCACTGTCAACCCATTGCCTGTGCTTTCTATAACTCCTCCAACCCCTAATCCAATTTGTACAAACGGTGGAACTATCAATTTGGTAGCAACCCCAACTGGTGGAACGTTTAGCGGACCAGGTGTTACAGGAACTACGTTTAATCCTGCAACTTCAAACAAAGGAGCAAACACAATTACCTATGCGTATACAGATGCAAATGGATGTTCAAATACAACAACAACATTGATAAATGTTAATGACACTACGCCTCTAATTTTCAATACTATACCAACAGTTTGTTGTAATACACCTGCCGTTGCACTCACTCAAGCAACTCCTTCGGGAGGAACATACACTGTTGCAACCGCTGGTCTCATTACCGGAACTAACATTTTGAATCCGCAATCTGTTTGCAATAGTATAACGGTACCCACAACATACAACATTAGGTATACGTACGTAAATGCAGCGCAATGTACCAGCACTCGTTATCAACCTGTTGTGATAAACCCAAAACCAACAGTTGAATTTGCAAAACCTGCAGATGTATGTCTTAATGCACCACCATTTATCATTTCTGGTGGAAGTCCAAATGGAGGAACGTATAAAATTGTGACCCCACCAAATGGACCAGGGCTCAGTGGAACACTGTTTACCCCATCGGTTGCTGGCGCAGGAACTAAAGTAATTGAATATAAATATACCAATGGTTTCGGTTGTTCTGACTCAGTAAATCAATCAATGATCGTGTTTGGTTTACCAATTGTAAAAGCTGGACCAGATCAAGAAGTTAATTACGGAACAGTTGCTAATCTTCACGGAAGTGCAAGCGGCTCTCCTTCGCCTTATACTTATAGTTGGACTCCAACTGCATCAATTTCATCAGGAGCGAATTTAGCAGATGCAGTAACAATTGGAATCAGGTCTAGTACAACATTTGTACTTTCAGTTACTGACAACAATAATTGCAAAAATACTGATACTGTAGTAGTTGATTACACAGGAGGTCCTTTAACTGTAACTATTGAAGCCAATCCGTCAGCTGTTTGTAAAGGTAATACTGTAATATTAACAGCAAGTGCAAATGGTGGTTCCGGGAATGGCACATACCACTACACATGGAGTTCTACAAATGGTGAGACATTACCATCAACCCCAACAATTACAGTCACTCCAACAGCTTCGGGGATTTATACAGTATCTGTTACTGACGAGGCAACCCCTATTAACTCAGCGTCAAATACTGCGAATGTTACAGTTTATAATTTACCAACAGTCAACCCTCAACCGATTACCGTTTGTCAAGGAGCCCCCGCTACGCTTAACGGAAATGCAGTAAAAGGAACGGGGGATATAGTTACCTATTCTTGGAGTGGTACTACTTCAGTGCTTAAGCAAACAGATATAAATAGCCCTAGTGTTATTACAACTACACCAATATCAAATGCGTCGGTTCAATACTTGGTCATTGATCAATACGGATGTAGAGCTACTGGAAACACAACAGTTACAGTGTGGTCAAAACCTGAAGTACCTACTCAAACGATTACATCATGTGTCGGTCAGACAAGAACCATAACTGCCCAACCTGTTGGTGGTAACCCTGCTACATACACACACAATTGGTCATCGAACTTAGCAGGTGCAATCACAACACAAACTAACTTACAAACCATTTCTGTTCGTTCAACATCAAACGGAGTTGTCACTCTTTCATACATTGTCAATGACGGAAATTGCGGTGACACAGTAAACATGTACGTGCAAGTTCATGATAATCCATTCATTACAAATTTAAATGATAGTAGGATTTGTCAAAATGCTCCATTGTCATTAAATCCAACTATCTCTGGAGGACTGACTGGTATATGGGAAGTTTCTCAAATTATCAATCCGTCGCAACAAAATCAGAATCTAGTAAATCTTATTACTTCAAACCCTGGTGTTTACGAAGTAAAAATCAAAGCAACTGATGAATTTGGGTGCTACTCATTAGATTCAGCAGAGATCACAATAGACAAAAACCCTGAAGCTGTCGTAAGCAGTCCACAAGGTCTACTTTGTCAAGGTCAAACTATTACGTTAACCGGACAACAATATCTTGCGGGAGAAACATACCGCTGGGAGGGAGATCCTACAATTGGAACTCCAACACAACGTATCACCACATTTACAACAAATGTGACTGGTGATCATTCATTTATGTTTATTATAACCGATAGCAGGAATTGTAAAGATACTGCTGATCTAGTTGTTCACATAAATGAGAATCCAACGATATCGTTAGGTGCAGATAAAGAGGCTTGTGCCGGAATTGATTTGCCAATTACTGCTAATCCAACAGGTGGGACTCAACCATATATTTATGAATGGTCGGGAGATAATTATTCTGCCGAAGCACCTCTTTTGAATAGCATCATTTATTCTCAAGACGTTGCCGGATCTTATAAGCTAAAACTAAAAGTAACCGACGAAAACGGTTGCTACAATAGCGACTCGATATTGATAGACATTCATGCAAATCCTGTCTCAAATCCAACAAGTCCAGAGGTTTGTGCCGGAGAAGATGTAATGCTAAACGGAAATCCATCGGGAGGTTCTGGTAGCTGGGCATCTCACGTATGGTCTTCAACAGCAAGCATGAGTGCCTTAACAGCAAATACAACAACAGCAACAGCAACACCAACATTCAACTCAACAACATCAGGGCCTCATTACTTCCATTATGTGGTAACCGACTCTGAAGGTTGTATAGGAGAAAGTGATGCGATAGTGACTGTAAACGAATTACCAAAACCGGTAATCAGCACTCAAGATACGCTGAGGGTGTGTGCTACCCATGATCTTCAATTAAATGTAGCGGGTGTTCCAAGCACATACGCATTTAGTTGGTCGGGAAGTGGTAGTTCATCATTATCGTCAACTACGATCTATAATCCTGTATTCAACAACAATGTCTCAGGAAATTACACATTAATTGTTTCAGCAACCGATGGTAAAACATGCGTAGGGTATGACACCATTATTGTGAAAGTTAATGCATTACCTGTTCCCGTTGTTGCCGACGGAAGTGTGTGTGCATACGATACTCTTGTATTACAAGGAGATTCGAGATATGCGATACATAAATGGACAGGAGATGTATCTCCAATACCAGCAGTTGAAAGAAATAGTCAGAATCCATCATTCCTCACGACGATTGATGGAGTGTACGATTTAACATATTCTGTAACTGACAATAATGGATGTACTGACAGTGTAGCATTCCAAGTCACTGTAAATCCGCTCCCTGCTGTTGATGCTGGGGCAGATATTCCATTTGCATATGGTGATGTTTTAACATTAAATGGATCTCCATCCGGATCTAATTATTCGTATACTTGGTCGCCAGCCGATTCTCTCGTTTCAAATACCGTTGAGGATCCAACGACAATACAACTTCGTTCGTCATTCTCGTTCTCTTTAATTGTAGAAAACACTATTACACATTGCGTTGACTCAGACAGAATGCGCGTTATAGATACAACCGGACAACCATATGTGAATATAGTTCCTCTTCCTGCTGTAATTTGCGCTGGTGATTCAGCATTACTTGAGCTTACTGTTGCCGGAGGAAAGCCGCCGTACCGTTATTCTTGGACACCTCAACCGGAATACGTAATGGCTGATGGTAGCATCCGTGTTTCACCGTTGACAACGACAACATATACAGTAGTAATAACAGATGATAATGGAATTACGGCTGAAGATTCAGAGACTATTACCGTAAATCAGTTACCGGTACTATCGCTTCCTAATCAGAATGTGTGCTCGATGGATGCTATCGTGCTATCTGCAACAGTACAACCTCAAGGCACTGCTACTATCCCGTCAACCGGATACCGCTGGACAGGAGAAACAGGACCACTCAACGGAAACACATCAGTTTTAAATCCAACGTTTAGAACTTCTAACGATGAATTTAAAGTATATGAGTTAACGCTTACTGCTACTGATAGTAAGGGATGTCAAAACTCTGCTATAAAAAATGTAACGGTAAATGTTCTACCCAAAATTGACATAATTAGCGACAATACAGAAATATGCGCTACAACAACCGCAAACCTCACGATAAACCAAACTGATGGAGCCTTTATCAATGCGACAACAGGATATGTTTGGTCTTCAATACCTGCCGGTCAATTGACATCTATCAATGGAAGTAGTGCAGTATTTACATCAAACGCCGCACAAGGTAACATCACAGTAAATGTTACTGACGCAAACGGATGTAAAGGTTCGGATAACATTATCATACCAGTAAATGCCAATCCGTCACCTGCAAACCAAACAGTAGAAGTTTGTCGTAATGACGGCTTAACTTTGAATGGACAACCAGGAGGTGGATCTGGCACATACGCAATCCATGTGTGGAGTGGAGATGCAACGATATTATCGAAATTATCTTCTACGACAATACAAACTCCTACGTTCAATACCTCTGTTTATGGTAACTTCGACTTGAGATATACTGTTACCGACAGTAAGGGTTGTGTAGGTTCAAGTAATGTGAAGGTAGTTGTAAATGAGTTGCCAACAGCTACATATAGTAGTTTAGTTGTATGTCAAGGAGAACAATTAACTATCACTGCAACACCATTTTCAATTGATCCGATTTCAATTAGTAGATGGATAGAACCTGGTAAACCACTACAAGGAGATGGAAACGTTACTATTTTAAGACCAGATACTGCCGGTCAAAAAATATTATACTTCCGCATTGAAACTAGTAAGGGATGTATTTTGCATGACACAGTAAGTATTAGAGTAAAACCAACACCAACAGTTACAATTACTCCAGATCAACTAGAAATTTGCGCTGGCAGAACAGATATGATTAGGGCTATTCCAAATTCAACGAGTAACCCATTGTCTTTCAGTTGGAGTTCTACCCCAAATCCTGCTGGATTATTAACGTCATACTCAAATCCATTAACATCACTCAAATACGATCAAGCAGCATCATTTAATTTACATGTAGAATATGTTGATACGAATCAATGTACTGCTTCTGACGATGAAACAATAATTGTAAGACCTGTGCCAGGGCTTGGTTTAGATCCTTCTATACCTTTCAAAGCATGTAGTGGTCAACTTACGACGATAAACGTAAATCCAAATGGAATTACAAATGCTACATTTGAGTTTACCGGTGGTTCTGGAATTGGATTTATTGTTGGGGGTAAAAATACATCAGCCCCAACGTTCAATGCTCCAACTGCTGGAACTTATACCTTGGAGTATACTATTACCGATACACGTTATGGATGCGAAAGACTTGACACTATTGAAGTAATGGTCAATCCAACTCCTGAACCTGAAAGTATAGTTGACGATATGTGCGAAGGAGCAGGAGAAACACCACTTCACATTTCGCTTAACTACCTTCCTGGTCATACTTACGAATGGGAGGGTACAACAAGTAGTATGAGGTTCATTAGCGATGCAACTGCTCAAGCCCAAGATTTTGTATTTACCGATCATGGCAAATTCAGATATGATATTACCGTAAGAAGTGATAAAGGATGTTCAAGTTATTCAACGGTAGAAATTACATCTATTGCTAAGCCGGTAATCGATCTTATTCCTCGAGATGAGGCGAACAACGGCGAACAAAAAATGTTCAGGCCTACAGTTACTCCTGTTGCAGGTCCGTTCAGGTATTTATGGTCTTCTACACCTAATGTTTTTGATCCTGCATCGATAAACGACAAAGACATCTTGACTGCTAAATTAACCGAGGATATCTCAGCAACGCTTGTCGTTACAAAAGATAGTCTTGGACATGAGTGTGTGACTACTGCTAGTACCATCGTAATAGTAAAAGCTCCGCTTGTAATAAAAATAACATCTCCCGACACAACGGTATGTCCTGGAGTTCCTGTTACCCTTGTTGCCGTTGCTACGGGTGGTAGTAAGAAACCAGCAAATTATACCTGGTCGTTTGATGGAGTAAGTATTATTACATTCATTGACACATTGACACACGTTTTTGAAGCATCTACCATTGTCACTGTGAAAGCAAGCGATGGTTTCCTTGAGGCTTCTGATGATATCAACGTCATTATATATAATCAACCAGAAGTAATGATCACTCCTAATTTGAATGTATATATCATTGATGAAGATGGCCATAAACTCACCGCAAATGTCAACAATGGTCAAATTCCATATACATATGAATGGACAACTACTGGTGGTGGAATTATTGCGCCAAACAATCAAGCAGTTGTGACATATATGGGAATTGATGAAGGATTACAGCACGTAGATGTTAAAGTAACCGACTTCAACGGATGTAGTGATTCTGACAGAATTAAACCATATGTAATTTATGCTCCAGAGTGGCCTGACTTCTTCTGTAAAGGAGAACGTTACACGTTCAGCATCTCAGGTGGAGTTCCGGTGAAATGGGTAGTGACATACAACACAACAACAAATACATACTTTGGAACAATGCCTACGATGTCATTCGACTCAGCAGGTGTTATCAGCATTATGATATACGATATTGGTGATCCTGTAAACCCAATTTATAGTTATTCAGTCTTAGTCGGAAATAGACCACATGCTGATTTCGATTATTCTCCCAATACTGATATTAACATTGATGAGAATGTGAAATTCACGAATAAGACCAACGACATTCACCTCGACAAGAAAAATGGTAAAGACTTGGCATTCTATTGGGATTTCATTCGCGACCAAGTGTATGTATCTGAAAACGCCGATCCTGAGTATGAATACGATCAGATAGGAATGTACGATGTGTATCTTATTGCTGTTGACACCATTTCAGGATGTAGAGATACTGCCATTAAGAAACTCGAAGTGGTTGTTAATCAAAAATGTGGACTAGTATTCCCAAATACATTTACTCCTACACTTGAAGATAATAAAACGTTCTATGCTGGATATATGAAAGGCATTCAAGAGAAAGATTATACATTAAAGGTGTTCAATCGTTGGGGTCAATTGCTTTGGGAAACTCACGATAAGCACGACACTTGGGACGGTTACTTCAAAGGAGAGTTAAGCAAGCAAGATACGTATGTATATCAGTGCGAAGCTTTGTGTGAAACCGGCGAAGTCATACACGTCAACGGCGATGTTACCTTGATGAAATAGTTCAAAAAAGATTCGGAAAATTCGGAAAGCGATAGCAAGAGATTTGTTATCGCTTTCTTTTTTAATTCTTCTACATGTTATATCGATGTCATTTATATCAATAATACACTGGAAGAAATATTATTATACAAAAATGATTTATTAAATGTGCCAATGCGAGATGTTATACATTTTATCAAGGCTGCAGGGTGTGCGCACTCTGGCAGGTTGGCTACAAGCAGCTTGTTGGACTACAAATAACTTCATTTTGGTACAAAAGCTACATTCCCAGAAAATTCATATCTTTACCATCCCGATGGAAATACCAACACGATGATACGCAGCGCATTCATACCGGAATTTGAGCCACTTTGCTTCGACTGTCACAACGTAGATATAGTGACGGCCAAGCTCATGCCCAATCGCACGCAGGTAGATCCTACCTCGGTAGAGTACGTTACCCGTCTCGACGGTGGCAACTTCGGTACCGGTAGCGCCACCTTTGCCACAGCCGCAGCAGATGGCACATACCAGCACGCCGTGCAGCAATCGGTAGCGCAGAACCCAACTACCAACCGCAGCCGCAACCTGTGGACCTGGCTTACCAGAGGCACCAC
>Ga0179941_1087699_pt1 | contig 11098 bp, 22 predicted proteins | sample AD_UKC048_sludge_FD_135968 | JGI IMG/M metagenome (GOLD analysis project Ga0179941, IMG submission 135968) | Active sludge microbial communities of municipal wastewater-treating anaerobic digesters from Illinois, USA - AD_UKC048_MetaT... | ecosystem: Engineered > Bioreactor > Anaerobic >... | reverse complement strand
GTGACATTGATAGCGTAGAAACGAGAGGTTGCTACCCACCGGGTAGGTTTTCCGTGGAGCGAATGTCAAGTTAGGAAACTGGCGACAAGTCACTGTACTATATACTATCTGCATTATTGCAGAGATGACGTGTGAGTTTATTTAGGACACACACGGGGAAGTGTACAGTCACCACTTGTCGTACTATTGCAAAGTGCGAAAAGGAGGCGGCTTTTTTTATGGCAAGTCAAGTAATGAGAATTACACTTAAAGCTTACGATCATAAGTTAATTGATCAAGCAGCTAAGAACATCATCGAAACTGTTAAGAAGACAGGAGCGAAAGTTTCAGGACCAGTACCAATGCCAACTAAGATTGAGAAGGTAACAATTCTTAGAGCGGTACATAAGTATAAGGATTCTAGAGAGCAGTTCGAACAAAGAACTCACAAGAGACTTATTGATGTTATGCAACCAACACAAAAGACTATCGACGCATTACAGAAGTTAGATATGTCAGCTGGCGTGTACATCGACGTAAAGATGAAATCTAAGTAAGAAGTACAGAAGTAAGAAACGAACAGTACCTAAGCGCATTCGCAAGGATGCAATTTAGTATGATTGCAAAGGCAATCCGCTGTAGATTAATTAGGAGGAAAATTAATGAAGAAAGCAATTTTAGCTAGAAAAGTCGGAATGACTCAGATCTTCAATGAAGATGGTGTGTTAATACCAGTAACAGTATTACAGGCTGGTCCTTGTGTTGTAACTCAAGTTAAGACTATTGAAAACGATGGTTATAATGCAGTACAGGTAGGATTTAGCGAAAAGAAAGAAAGAATCACTACAAAAGACGTATCAGGCAAGAAAGTTATCAGAAATCCACATGGCGCTGGTAAAGCGGAAATGGGACATTTTAAGAAGGCAAATACAACAGCTAAGGTGTTTGTTAGAGAATTCAGATTTGATAACGTTGATGAGTATGAAGTAGGAACAAGCGTTATCAAGGCTGACGTGTTTGCAGTAGGTGATAAGATCGACGCAACTGCAACATCAAAGGGTAAAGGATTTGCCAGTGGTATCAAGAGATATGGAATGGCAACTGGTCCTAAGACTCATGGTTCTAAACATCACCGCCATACAGGTTCAAGTGGTTCGGCAACTACTCCAGGTAGAGTATTCAAAGGTAAGAAGATGCCAGGACACATGGGTAATGTAAGAATCACTATCCAGAACCTAGAGATTGTTAAAATAGATGCAGAGAATGACGTTATCTTAGTAAGAGGTGCAGTACCAGGACCTAAGAAGTCATTAGTAATGATTAAAGAAACAGTAAAAGCCGGCAAATAGGCTTTAAGGAAGGAGGAACTTTAGATGGCATCAGTAGCTGTTTATAATATCGAAGGAAAAGAAGTTGGTAAGTTAGATCTTAACGACGCAATATTCGGTGTTGAAATAAATGAACATTTAGTGCACGCGGCAGTAGTTAGCCAGCTTGCAAATAAGCGTCAAGGAACTCAGAGTGCTAAAACTCGTGCAGAAGTTTCCGGCGGCGGAAGAAAACCTTGGAGACAAAAAGGAACTGGTCATGCAAGACAAGGTTCGACAAGATCTCCACAATGGACTGGCGGTGGAGTTGTATTTGCTCCAAAGCCAAGAGATTATTCAATCCAACTTAATAAGAAAGAAAGACAACTTGCTCTTAAATCAGTATTAACTTCAAAAGTTAACGATAAGAAATTTATCGTTGTTGATGAACTTAAATTTGATGATGTAAAAACTAAGAATTTCGTTGCAGTTCTTAATAAGTTAGAGGTTAGAAAAGCATTAGTAGTAACTAAAGATGTTGAGACAAATGTTGTATTGTCTGCAAGAAACATTCCTACAGTTAAGACTTCTGTAGCAAACACAATTAACGTATACGACATTCTTAAGTATGACACTATGGTTATTACTAAGGATGCAGTAGCAGCAATCGAGGAGGTGTACGCATAATGGCAGATTTAAAATATTATGACGTTATACTTAAACCTATCGTTACAGAAAAAAGTATGAACGCTATGAGCGAGAGAAAATATACTTTTTCAGTAGCTCCTACAGCAACTAAAACTCAGATCAAAGAAGCTGTTGAGAAGATGTTCGAAGGAACAAAGGTAGCTAAAGTTAACACATTAAATTTAGATGGTAAGACAAAGAGACGTGGAGCTATTTATGGAAAGACTGCAAAGACTAAAAAAGCAATCGTTCAATTAACAGCAGATAGCAAGGATATCGAGATTTTCGAAGGACTATAATCCGCGATAGATTTTATACGCAAAAAAGCGTGATAACAAATTAGGATTTGAAAGGAGATTCACAATGGGAATTAAAAGTTACAACCCATATACACCTTCCAGAAGAAATATGACCGGATTAGATTTTTCAGATATTACTAAGACAACACCTGAGAAATCATTAACAGTATCACTTAAGAAAAATGCTGGTCGTAATGCTCAAGGTAAAATTACAGTAAGACACCATGGTGGTGGTTCAAGAAGAAAATATAGAATTATAGATTTCAAGAGAAGAAAAGATGATATTCCAGCAACTGTTTTATCAATCGAATATGATCCAAACAGAACAGCTAATATCGCACTTATCTGTTATGCAGATGGTGAAAAAGCATACATTATCGCTCCAGTTGGTTTAACTGTTGGTGATTCACTTATGAATGGTGAAAATGCTGAAATCAAAGTTGGTAACTGTTTACCACTTGCTAACATTCCAGTAGGTACACAAATTCATAACATCGAGTTATATCCTGGTAAGGGAGCTCAGTTGGTTCGTTCAGCTGGTAACTCAGCACAACTTATGGCAAGAGAGGGCAAATATGCTACTCTTAGATTACCATCAGGCGAGATGAGAATGGTTCCAATTATCTGTCGTGCAACAATCGGACAGGTTGGTAACATTGAACACGGACTTGTAAAAATTGGTAAAGCCGGACGTACACGTAACATGGGTATTAGACCTACAGTTCGTGGTTCTGTTATGAATCCTAATGACCATCCACATGGTGGTGGTGAAGGTAAGACAGGTATTGGTAGACCAGGTCCAAGTACACCTTGGGGTAAACCAGCACTTGGTTACAAGACTCGTAAGAAGAATAAACAATCAAACAAGTTAATCGTAAGAAGAAGAGACGGTAAGAACGTTAAATAGTATAAGGAGGTAACACATGGCTCGTTCACTTAAAAAAGGACCATTCGCAGATGCACACATACTTAAAAAAGTTGATACTGCAAACGCAAATAACGATAAGACAGTTATTAAAACCTGGTCACGTCGCTCAACAATCTTCCCATCGTTTGTTGGACATACAATAGCAGTTTATGATGGAAGAAGACATGTTCCTGTATATGTAACAGAAGATATGGTTGGACACAAACTAGGTGAGTTTGTTGCAACTAGAACTTATAGAGGACACGGAAAAGACGAAAAGAAATCAAAAGTTAGATAAATTCGGAAATTGAAAGGAGGCAACATCCATGGCAAAAGGACATAGATCCCAGATAAAAAGAGAGAGAAATGCGAATAAAGATACTAGACCATCAGCAAAAGTAACATATGCTAGAGTGTCAGTAACTAAAGCATGTTTCGTATTAGATGCCATTAGAGGTAAGGATGTACAGTCGGCACTTGGTATTTTGGCATACAATCCAAGATATGCATCAAGTGTTATAGAAAAAGTATTAAAATCTGCTATCGCTAATGCAGAGAATAATAATGGTATGAAAGCGGAGGATCTTTACATTGCTGAATGTTACGCAAATAAAGGACCTACAATGAAAAGAGTTCAGCCAAGAGCACAGGGTAGAGCTTATAGAATCGAAAAAAGAACAAGTCACATTTCAGTAGTGCTTGATGAGAAGAAATAAGGAGGTCAATAATGGGACAAAAAGTTAATCCTCATGGTTTAAGAGTTGGTATCATCAAAGACTGGGACTCTAGATGGTATGCAGATACTAAGGATTCTGAGTTTTCAAACAATCTTGTTGAAGATCATAAAATCAGAACATTCCTTAAGGAAGAATTAAAGGCTGACAGCGTTTCGAAAATCGAAATCGAGAGAAAGTCTGATAGAGTTAAAGTTATCATTTTCACTGCTAAGCCAGGTAGCGTTATTGGTAAAGGTGGTACAAAAATAGATGAGCTTAAAGTTAAAATACAAAAGATTACTGACAAGAAATTATCAGTAGATATACAAGAGATTAAGAGAGCAGATAGAGATGCTCAATTAGTAGCTGAAAATATCGCATCTCAGTTAGAAAATCGTATTTCATTCAGAAGAGCAATGAAGTCATGTATGAGTAGAACAATGAAGACTGGCGCATTAGGTATTAAGACTGCAGTTTCAGGTCGTCTTGGTGGTGCAGAAATGGCCCGTACAGAGTTTTACAGTGAAGGAACTATTCCTCTACAAACACTTCGTGCTGATATAGATTATGGTTTCGCAGAAGCTAACACTACTTACGGTAAAGTAGGCGTTAAAGCTTGGATCTATAACGGAGAAGTACTTCCAACTAAGACTGTTAAGGAAGGGAGTGACAAATAATGTTAATGCCAAAGAGAGTAAAACGTCGTAAACAATTTAGAGGTTCTATGGCAGGTAAAGCTACAAGAGGTAATGTCATCAGCAATGGTGAATTTGGTATTGTAGCATTAGAGCCATGTTGGATCAAATCTAATCAAATTGAGGCAGCCCGTATCGCCATGACTCGTTATATCAAGCGTGGTGGTAAAGTTTGGATCAAGATATTCCCAGACAAGCCAGTTACAGCTAAACCAGCTGAAACTCGTATGGGTTCCGGTAAAGGATCATTAGAGTACTGGGTAGCAGTAGTTAAACCAGGACGCGTTATGTTTGAGATTTCAGGAGTACCTGAAGAGACAGCTAGAGAAGCACTTAGACTTGCTGTTCATAAGTTACCAGTTAAATGTAAAATTGTATCTCGTGCAGATTTAGAAGGCGGTGTCAACAGTGAAAACTAAAGATTTTATTAAAGAATTAAACGATAAAACAGTTAAAGAGTTAAATGAAGAGTTAGTAGCTGCGAAAAAGGAATTATTTAACTTAAGATTCCAAAACGCTACAAACCAATTAGATAACACAAGCAGAATCAAAGACGTTAGAAAAAACATTGCTAGAATTCAGTCGAAGTTAACTGAAAAAGCTAACGCATAATTATCTTGGAAGGAGGAATTATTGTGGAAAGAAATCTAAGAAAAACACGTGTTGGAAAAGTAACAAGTGATAAGATGGATAAAACTATAGTACTTGCAATCGAAGATAATGTTAAGCATCCTTTATATGGCAAGATCATTAAAAGAACTTATAAGTTAAAGGCTCATGACGAGAATAACGATTGTAACATCGGAGATAGAGTTAAGGTTATGGAAACAAGACCATTGTCTAAGGACAAAAGATGGAGACTTGTTGAGATTATCGAAAAAGCAAAATAGTAAGGAGGCCAAATCATGGTTCAACAGGAAACAAGACTTAGAGTTGCCGATAACACTGGTGCCAAAGAGCTACTTTGCATTAGAGTTTTAGGTGGATCTACTAGAAGATATGCGAATATCGGAGATGTCATCGTGGCCGCAGTTAAAGATGCAACACCAGGCGGTGTTGTAAAGAAGGGTGACGTTGTTAAAGCTGTTGTTGTTCGTACAAAGAAAGGCGCTCGTCGTAAGGATGGTTCTTACATTAAATTTGACGAGAACGCTGCAGTAATAATTAAAGATGATATGAACCCTAAGGGAACTCGTATTTTCGGACCAGTAGCTAGAGAATTAAGAGACAAGAAGTTTATGAAGATTGTTTCACTAGCACCAGAAGTACTATAAGGAGGTGTCGTCGTGTCAATGACAAAAATTAAAAAAGGTGATTTAGTACAAGTCATCACTGGTAAAGATAAAGGCAAAAGCGGTAAAGTTTTAGCTATGAATACAAAGAATAATACCATTATTGTTGAGGGAGCAAACATTATCTCTAAGCATACTAAGCCAAATGCAGTTAATCAGGCTGGTGGAATTATTCAAAAAGAAGGACCTATCGATATTTCTAATGTAATGTATCTTCATAAGGGAACCCCAGTTAGAATTGGCTTCCAAGGAGAGAAAAAAGATAAGGTTCGTATTGCTAAAGTAAAAGGTGAGAACGAAGTTATAGATTAATTTTAGAGAGGAGGTCACCTAGTTGAGTAGACTTAATGAAGCATATAATAATGAAATTAAAGATGCTATGATGAAGAAATTTGGATACAAAAATGCTATGCAGATACCTAAGATCGAGAAAATCGTTATTAATATGGGTGTTGGTGAAGCAAAAGAGAACGCTAAACTTTTAGATGCTGCTGTTAAAGATTTAGAGCAAATAGCAGGTCAAAAAGTAGTAGTAACTCGTGCAAAAAAATCTGTTGCAAACTTTAAGTTAAGAGAAGGACAACCAATCGGTTGTAAAGTAACTCTTAGAGGAGCAAAGATGTATGAGTTCGCTGATAGATTAATTAACCTTGCATTGCCACGTGTACGTGACTTTAGAGGTGTTAACCCAAATGCATTTGATGGTAGAGGAAACTATGCTCTAGGTATCAAAGAACAACTTATATTCCCAGAGATAGAATATGACAAGGTTGATAAAGTAAGAGGTATGGATATAATAGTTGTAACTACTGCAAAGACTGATGAGGAAGCTCGTGAGTTATTAACATTATTCGGTATGCCGTTTAAAAAATAATTAGGAGGAAGATTCGATGGCTAAAAAGTCTATGATAATTAAGCAACAACGTCCACAAAAGTTCTCGACAAGAGAATATACTCGTTGTAAAATTTGTGGTCGTCCACATTCAGTGTTAAGAAAATACGGAATTTGCAGAATCTGCTTCCGTGAATTAGCATACAAAGGTCAGATACCAGGCGTTAAGAAGTGTAGCTGGTAAAATCAAGGAAGGAGGTAATTTATAATGACAATGAGCGATCCAATTGCAGATATGCTTACAAGAATCCGTAATGCAAATACTGCAAAACACGATATAGTAGAAATTCCTGCTTCAAAGATGAAAGAGTCTATAGCATCAATTCTTTTAAACGAGGGTTATGTAAAATCTTTTGAAATCGTAGAGGCTGGTAGCTTTAAAAACATCCGTATTACATTAAAATATGGTAAAGATAAAAACGAGAAGATCATTACTGGACTTAAGAGAATTTCTAAGCCAGGTCTTCGTGTATATGCAAACTCAAATGACATCCCTAAAGTATTAGGCGGTCTTGGAGTAGCAATTATTTCCACAAACAAAGGTGTTTTAACAGATAAACAAGCAAGAAAAGAAAACGTAGGCGGCGAGGTTCTCGCTTTCATATGGTAGAAAATAAGGAGGTAACGGCATGTCACGTATAGGAAGAATGCCTATCGCTGTACCAGCGGGCGTAACTGTTGATATAGCAGAAAATAATCAGGTGACTGTAACAGGACCTAAGGGAACTCTTTCAAGAGTTTTACCTTCGGAAATGGATATTAAACTTGAAAATAACGAAATTATCGTAACTAGACCAAATGATCTCAAAAAAATGAAATCATTACATGGTTTAACTAGAACACTTGTTAGCAATATGGTAATAGGTGTAACTGATGGTTATACAAAAGTATTAGAAGTTAACGGTGTAGGTTTTAAGGTTGCTAAACAGGGTAATAAGATTGTTCTTGCATTAGGATATTCACACCCAGTTGAGATGATAGATCCAGACGGACTTGAATCAGTTGTTGAAGGTAACAAGATCACAGTTAAAGGTATTGACAAAGAAAAAGTTGGCCAATATGCAGCTGAAATCAGAGATAAGAAGAGACCAGAACCATATAAGGGTAAAGGTATTAAATATATTGATGAAGTTATTAGACGCAAGGTTGGTAAGACTGGTAAGAAATAATTAAAGGAGTGAATAAAATGATTAGTAAAGAGCCAAGAAGTAAAACACGTGTTAAGAAACATTTAAAGATTCGTAATCGTTTTAGTGGTACTGCTGCAAGACCTCGTTTAGCAGTATTTAGAAGTAATAATCATATGTACGCTCAAATTATAGATGATACAGTTGGTAATACTTTGGTGTCAGCTTCAACATTACAAAAAGAAGTTAAAGCTGAATTAGAGAAGACTAATAATGTAGATGCAGCAGCTTACTTAGGTAAAGTTATTGCTAAAAAAGCATTAGAAAAAGGTATTACAGCTGTAGTCTATGATAGAGGCGGTTTTATATATCAAGGTAAAATTAAAGCATTAGCAGAAGCGGCAAGAGAAGCTGGTTTAGATTTCTAGAAAAGGAGGAAAACAATAATATGAAGCATACAATTATAGATGCTAGTCAGTTAGAATTAGAAGAGAAAGTAGTTTCTATCAAGCGTGTAACTAAAGTTGTTAAAGGTGGACGTAATTTTAGATTTGCTGCTCTTGTAGTTGTTGGCGATAAGAACGGTCACGTTGGTGCTGGTCTTGGAAAAGCAACTGAAATTCCAGAAGCAATTCGTAAAGGAAAAGAAGACGCAATTAAGAAACTTGTAAGTGTTGCAATTAATGAAAAAGGAAGTATTCCTCACGATTTTAATGGTAAATTTGGTAGTGCAGAAGTTTTACTTAAAGGCGCTCCAGAAGGTACTGGTGTTATCGCTGGTGGTCCAGCACGTTCAGTGCTTGAATTAGCAGGATATAAGAATATTCGTACTAAGTCATTAGGATCAAACAACAAGCAGAACGTTGTTCTTGCTACAATCCAAGGACTTTCAAATATTAAAACTCCAGAGGAAGTAGCTAGACTTCGCGGTAAATCTGTTGAAGAGATACTAGGCTAAGGAGGAAAATTAAAATGGCTGATAAATTAAAGATAACTTTAGTAAAATCTACAATCGGATCACTTCCTAAGCACAAGGCAACTGTTGCAGCTTTAGGTCTTAAGAAAGTAAATAAGACTGTTGAGCTTGCAAACAACGCTTGTACTCAAGGAATGATCAAACAAGTAGGACATTTATTAAAGGTTGAAGAGATATAATATTAAGTAGATAAGGAGGTACACGTAATGAATTTATCAAGTTTACAACCAGCTGCTGGTTCAAAGCAAGACGATAACTTCAGAAAAGGTCGTGGTCACGGTTCCGGCAATGGTAAGACAGCTGGTAAGGGTCACAAAGGACAAAAAGCTCGTTCAGGAGCTCCAAGACCTGGTTTTGAAGGTGGTCAGATGCCATTATACAGAAGAATTCCAAAGAGAGGCTTCACTTGTAGAAACTCTAAAGAAATTATTGGAATCAATGTATGTGCACTTAATGTATTTGAAGACGGTACAGAGGTTACAGTTGATGCACTTAAAGTTCAAGGAATTATAAATAATCCTAAAGATGGTGTTAAAATTCTTGGAAATGGAGAATTAACTAAGAAGCTTACAGTTAAAGTTAATGGCTTTAGTGCTGTTGCTGTAGAAAAGATTGAAGCTCTTGGTGGAAAAGCTGAGGTGATCTAGTATGTTTAAGACTTTAGTCAATGCACTTAAGATTAAAGATATACGTAATAAGCTTATTTTTACTTTTCTCATTCTCATAGTTGTTCGTATCGGGTGCTTAATACCAGCACCTGGTATTAATGCAGAAGCAGTTAATGAATTACTTAAAAATGTATTGGGTGAGTCACAAAATATGCTTAATCAGTTTACAGGCGGTTCACTTTCGAAGATGTCTGTATTTGCATTAAATGTAACACCATATATTACATCATCTATTATTATGCAACTTCTTACTATTGCTATTCCAGCATTAGAAGAGATGCAAAGAGATGGTGAAGATGGACGAAAGAAAATCACTGCAATTACAAGATTTTTAACTGTAGGTCTTGGAATTCTTGAGAGTATAGGACTTGCTATTGGTTTTGGACGTCAAGGTGCTTTTGATAATTATAATTTCTATTCAGTATTTGTTATTGTAATTACATTAACAGCAGGTTCAACCTTAGTAATGTGGCTTGGTGAGAGAATTTCAGAGAGCGGTGTTGGTAATGGTATATCTATTATCCTTTTAATCAATATCGTTTCTAGAATGCCAGCTGATTTTACAAGTTTATATGAGATGTTTATTAAAGATAAAGAATTGGTTAATGGAGTTGTTGCTGCTGTTATAATAGTTGCTGTTGTTTTAGGAACTGCAGTATTAGTAGTATTACTTCAAAGTGCTGAACGTAGAATTCCAGTTCAGTATGCCAAACAAGTAAAAGGTCGTAAACTTACAGGTGGACAATCAAGTTATATTCCACTTAAGGTTAATACATCAGGAGTTATTCCTGTTATCTTCGCATCGTCATTATTATCTATACCATCTATAGTTACTAATTTACTTAGTTTAGAGACGGGTACAGTATTGGAAAAGATTATGCAAGGTATGAATTCAAACTATTGGTTTAATTTAGACTATCCTTGGGCAAGTGTTGGATTATTAGTATATGTATTGTTAGTTATATTCTTTGCATATTTTTATACTTCAATTACATTTAATCCAATGGAAGTTGCAAACAATATGAAAAAAGGTGGCGGATTTATTCCAGGTATTAGACCAGGTAAGCCAACTCAAGATTATTTAAATAAGGTATTAAATCATGTAGTGTTTATTGGTGTTGTTGGATTATTGATTGTAGCACTTATTCCTATTTTCTTTAATGGTATGTTTAACGCTAATGTATCTTTTGGTGGTACATCGTTAATCATCATAGTAGGTGTTATACTTGATACAATTAAACAATTGGAATCACAAATGTTAGTTCGCCATTATTCAGGATTTTTGAACGATTAATCTGTGAAAAAGCTGTAGGAAACTACAGCTTATTTGCGTAATTAGAAAAAATGTAAGAAATATATTGATGGAGGGTAATTTATGAGAATAATAATGTTAGGTGCCCCTGGTGCTGGTAAGGGTACACAAGCAAAAATGATCGCATCAAAATATGGTGTGCCACATATTTCAACAGGAGATATTTTTCGTGCAAATATAAAAAATGGTACAGAACTTGGTGCAAAAGCTAAGGGTTATATGGATGAAGGTTTATTAGTTC
>Ga0179941_1247512_pt1 | contig 11119 bp, 6 predicted proteins | sample AD_UKC048_sludge_FD_135968 | JGI IMG/M metagenome (GOLD analysis project Ga0179941, IMG submission 135968) | Active sludge microbial communities of municipal wastewater-treating anaerobic digesters from Illinois, USA - AD_UKC048_MetaT... | ecosystem: Engineered > Bioreactor > Anaerobic >... | reverse complement strand
TAAAAACGTATATTCAAGAATCTTATAGTGAACTGGTTCACAAAGTTTCTTGGCCAACTTGGAAAGAACTTCAGAGTAGCGCAGTAGTTGTCATGGTTGCAACATTTTTGTTTGCAATAGTAGTGTTGGCTATGGATACAGCTTTCTCGCATCTTATGAAAGATGTAATTTATAAAATACTAGAATAAACTACGTTCGGTAATGAGTGATACACAAAAGAAGTGGTATGTCCTAAGGGCTATCAGTGGTAAAGAAAAAAAGGTCAGAGAACTTATTGATCACGAGATAATCAGACATAATCTTCAAGAATATATTTCACAGGTACTCATCCCTACTGAAAAAGTATTTCAGTTAAGGAATGGGAAAAAAATCAGTAAAGAGAGAAATTATTTCCCTGGTTATGTGATGATAGAAGCTGCTTTAGTTGGTGAGGTTGCGCATATACTTAAGAATGTTACAGGGGTTATTGGTTTCTTAGGTGCTGAAAAGGGGGGAGAACCCGTTCCTCTCCGGTTAAGCGAAGTAAACAGAATTCTTGGTAAAGTAGATGAATTAGCCGAAAAAGAAGAAGAATTTACATTCTCATTCGTAATCGGAGAATTAGTAAAAGTGATTGATGGTCCATTTAATAACTTTTCTGGTATTATTGAGGAAATAAACGAAGAAAAGAAAAGGATGAAAGTCAGTGTTAAAATTTTTGGGCGTAAAACACCAGTTGAGCTCAATTTTGGTCAAGTAGAAAAGGAACAATAATATATAATAGTATGGCAAAAGAAGTATCAGGATTAGTGAAGCTTCAGATTAAAGGTGGTCAGGCTAACCCTTCACCACCAGTTGGACCCGCACTAGGTTCTAAAGGCGTTAATATCATGGAGTTCTGCAAACAATTTAATGCAAGAACACAAGATCAGATGGGTAAAGTGTTGCCAGTCATTATCACAGTATTTAATGACAAGTCTTTCACTTTTATCATCAAAACTCCACCAGTTGCAATCCAACTGATTGAAGCATCAAAAATTAAGAAAGGTTCTGAAGAACCTAACAGAAAGAAAGTAGGTAATGTTACTTGGACACAGGTAGAAGAAATTGCTAAGGCTAAAATGCCAGATTTAAACTGTTTTACTGTTGAGTCAGCAGTATCGATGGTTGCAGGAACGGCAAGAAGCATGGGAATCACTGTTGAAGGAAACAAACCTGCCTACTTATAGTAGTAAATATTTTTAATACAAAGAAATGGCTAAACTTACAAAAAAAAGAAAGAGTATTTTGGCTAAAATAGAGCCAAATAAAGTGTATACCATAGAGGAAGCATCGAAGTTGATGAAATCTATTTCAACAACAAAGTTTGATGCGTCAGTAGACCTCGATGTAAGACTTGGAGTAGACCCCAAGAAGCCTAATCAAATGGTACGCGGTGTGGTAACTTTACCACATGGTACAGGAAAAACTGTAAGAGTTCTAGTGTTATGTACTCCTGACAAGGAAGCAGAAGCAAAAGAAAACGGTGCAGACTACGTTGGATTAGAAGAATATATTGAGAAGATTAAAGGTGGTTGGACGGATATTGATGTAATAATTTGTACCCCAACCGTTATGGCTAAGGTAGGAGCACTTGGAAAGGTACTCGGCCCAAGAGGCTTAATGCCAAATCCAAAATCTGGAACTGTTACTCTCGAAATAGGTAAAGCAGTAAAAGAGGTAAAAGCTGGTAAAATTGATTTTAAAGTTGACAAATACGGCATACTTCACAGCAGCATCGGAAAAGTTTCTTTTAACTCCGAGAATCTAGCAGAAAATGCTCGTGAATTTATGAGCGTTGTAAACAAGTTAAAACCAGCATCTTCGAAAGGTGTATATATTAGAAGCGTATATATGTCTTCAACTATGAGTCCAGGTTTACAGCTTGATGTTAAGTCGTTTTAATCTCTAATAACACTAAGAACTTTTTAAAAAAAACATGAAGAGTCTCGACGATAAAAAAGTAATAGTTGCTGATCTAGTTGAAAAGTTGAACAATGCGAATAATTTCTACGTTGTCGACATCGCAAATCTAAATGCAGAAGACACTAGCAGCCTAAGAAGAAAATGCTTTGAAAAAGGCATTGGTCTTGTAGTTGTAAAGAAAACCTTGCTACATAAAGCTCTTGAACAAGTTGGTGGTAACTTCGATGCATTATATCCAACACTAAAGGGTTCTACAACCCTAATGTTGTGTAATACTGCAAATGTGCCAGCTCAACTTATCAAAACCTTACGTGGACAAAAGAAAGAAAAGCCTATAATTAAGTCCGCTTATGTACAAGAGTGCGTGTATGTTGGTGATTCATCTCTTGATGCGTTAGCAACTCTCAAATCTAAAAATGAACTTATTGGTGATGTTGTTGGATTACTACAATCTCCAATGAAGAAAGTTATTGGTCAGTTACAATCTGGCAAGAATATCCTTGGTGGCGTAGTAAAAACGCTTCAAGAAAGAAAACAATAGTAATATAAAATAGTTTACAATTTAATTAAAATCATAAAGCAATGGCAGATATAAAAACGTTAGCAGAACAGTTAGTAAACTTAACTGTTAAGGAAGTAAATGAATTGGCCGACATTCTAAAAAGTGAGTACGGTATTGAACCAGCTGCTGCAGCAGTTGCAGTTGCAGCTCCTGCTCAAGGTGGTGGTGCAGCAGCACCAGCTGAAGAAAAGTCTACTTTTGATGTAATTCTTAAAAACGCTGGAGCAGCAAAATTGAATGTAGTGAAAGTAGTGAAAGAATTAACAGGATTAGGTCTTAAAGAAGCAAAAGATCTTGTAGATGCAGCTCCTAAAGCAGTAAAAGAAGGAGTTTCAAAAGAAGATGCTGAGTCACTAAAAGCAAAACTTACAGAAGCTGGAGCAGAAGTTGAACTTAAATAATAAACTTCTCTAACAAAGATTTCAGGTTTAAGCCTTATACACGAATATAAGGCTTAAACCTTTTGTTGTTATTTCTTAAGTTCAATCTTTTTCTTTATAATTATGAGCAAACAAAGAATTAGTTTCGCATCTGCCAAAAACCAACTTGAATACCCAGATTTCCTAGAAATTCAACTAAAGTCTTTCTATGAATTCTTCAAGATTGATTCAAATCCTGACGAAAGAAGAGATGAGGGGTTATATCAAGTTTTTTGCGAAAATTTTCCAATTACAGATACTAGAAATAATTTCGTTCTAGAATTTATTGATTATCAAGTAGATCCTCCGCGTTATACAATAGAGGAGGCTATTGATAGAGGTTTGACTTATAGCGTTCCGCTAAAAGCAAAACTTAAACTTTATTGTACCGACCCAGAACATGAGGATTTTGATACGGTTATTCAAGATGTATATCTTGGGACAATTCCGTATATGACCCCTCGCGGAACATTCATTATTAATGGCGCTGAAAGGGTTATCGTCTCCCAATTACATAGATCTCCAGGCGTATTCTTCGGTCAAAGTGTCCACGCCAATGGATCAAAGCTTTATTCTGCTCGCGTGATTCCTTTTAAAGGATCATGGATTGAATTTGCTACTGATATAAACAACGTGATGTATGCGTACATCGACAGAAAGAAAAAATTACCAGTAACAACTCTTCTTCGTGCAATTGGTTTTGAAAATGACAGATCAATTCTCGAAATTTTCGATCTTGCAGAAGAAGTTAAGGTTTCAAAGACTGGTCTTAAAAAAGTTGTTGGTAGAAAACTGGCAGCTAGAGTTCTTAATACTTGGGTTGAAGACTTTGTTGATGAAGATACCGGTGAGGTAGTTTCTATCGAAAGAAATGAAATTATTGTTGAAAGAGAAGTAGTTCTTGAGAATGACCATATAGACCTCATTGTTGAATCAGGCGCTAAGTCAATCTTATTACACAAAGAAGGATTAATTGGTTCTGACTTCTCGATTATATATAACACACTACAAAAAGACCCTTGTAACTCTGAAAAAGAGGCTGTTGTTTATGTATACAGACAACTAAGAAACTCTGATCCACCAGATGAAGCCACAGCACGTGATGTAATTGACAAACTCTTCTTCTCTGACAAACGTTATGATTTAGGAGAAGTAGGTCGTTACAGGATCAACAAAAAGCTTTTCGGTGGCGATTCTTCAGTAGATACTAGGATTCTTACAAAAGATGACATCATCGCTATTATCAAATATTTGATTGAGCTTATCAATTCAAAGACAGATGTTGATGATATTGACCACTTAAGTAACCGTAGAGTTAGAACTGTTGGAGAGCAATTATTCAACCAATTTGGTGTCGGATTAGCTCGTATGTCAAGAACTATCCGCGAGAGAATGAACGTGAGAGATAATGAGGTTTTCACCCCTATTGATCTCATCAACTCTAAAACACTTTCTAGTGTTATTAACTCATTCTTTGGAACAAATCAGCTTTCTCAGTTTATGGATCAAACCAATCCGCTTGGTGAAATGACCCACAAACGAAGAATGTCTGCGTTAGGACCAGGTGGTCTTTCGCGTGATAGAGCTGGATTTGAGGTTCGTGACGTTCACTTTACTCACTACGGAAGACTTTGTCCAATTGAAACCCCTGAAGGTCCAAACATTGGTCTTATCTCATCTCTTTGTGTATTTGCAAAAGTCAACAAGCTTGGTTTTATCGAAACCCCGTATCGCAAAGTTGATAACAGTGTAGTAAAAAACGGAGATGAATCTGTAACGTTCTTAACCGCTGAAGAAGAAGAAGATAATATCATCGCACAGGCAAACGAACCAATAAACGACGACGGAACATTCGTTAATTCTAAGGTTAAGTCTCGTTTTAAAGGTGATTTCCCTCTTGCTGATCCTTCAGAGGTAAAATTGATTGATGTTGCTCCTAATCAGATTGCGTCAATTGCAGCGTCTCTCATTCCGTTTCTTGAACACGATGATGCTAACCGTGCATTGATGGGATCGAACATGATGCGTCAAGCCGTTCCATTATTGAAAGCTGATGCTCCTGTTGTTGGAACAGGAATTGAGGCTAAGGTTGCGCAAGACTCTCGTATAATGATAATGGCAGAAGGCCCAGGTGTTGTAGACTACGTTGATGCAAATGAAATAAGGATTAAATATGACAGAAGTGACGAGGAACGTTTCGTTAGCTTCGTTAGTGATATTAAATCATACATTGTACCAAAATTCAGAAAAACAAATCAAAACACCTGTCTCAATCTTAAACCGATTGTGAAAAGAGGTGAAAGAGTTGTGAAGAATCAAATCTTAACTGAAGGATACGGAACTCAAGATGGTGAACTTGCAATTGGAAAAAATCTTAAGGTTGCATTCATGCCATGGAAAGGATATAACTTTGAGGATGCTATCGTAATAAACGAAAGAATTGTTCGCGAAGATATTTTTACTTCAATCCACATTGACGAACATACACTTGAAGTTCGTGATACTAAACGAGGATTAGAGGAATTTACATCAGACATTCCAAACGTCAGTGAAGAAGCGACCAAAAATCTCGATGAAAATGGTTTGATTAGAATTGGTGCAAATATTAAGCCTGGCGATATATTAATAGGTAAGATTACTCCTAAAGGAGAATCAGATCCTTCTCCGGAAGAGAAACTTTTAAGAGCTATCTTTGGAGATAAAGCTGGTGATGTTAAAGATGCATCATTAAAAGCAACTCCATCACTTTATGGTGTTGTAGTAGACAAGAAATTGTTTACTAGATCTATAAAAGACAGAAAATCAAAGGTTGCAGAAAAGCCTATTCTTACAAAATATGAAAAGGAATTTGAAAAAGATGCAACTATATTGAGAGATCAATTGATCACGAAACTATTTGAGATTACAAATGGAAAAACATCTCAAGGGGTTAAGGATTATTACGGAACTGTCATTATCCCTAAGGGGGCTAAATTTACTCAGAAAATCTTAAATGAAATTCAGAATTTCAGAGAAGTAAACCCTACTAAATGGTTGACAGACAAGGATAAAAATGATGTAATTTGTAAAATTCTTACAAATTACACTCTCAGACACAAGGAACTTGAAGGAGAACTAAAACGCAAGGTATTTGCTCTTACGGTAGGTGATGAGCTTCCAAGTGGAATTGTTCAATTAGCTAAAGTTTACATTGCTCAGAAGAGAAAGCTTAAAGTTGGAGACAAAATGGCTGGACGCCACGGAAACAAGGGTATTGTATCGAAAGTTGTTCGCGACGAAGACATGCCATTCCTTGATGACGGGACACCAGTTGACATAGTTCTAAATCCGCTAGGTGTGCCATCGCGTATGAACCTTGGACAGATTTACGAAACCGTGTTAGGATGGGCAGCAAAAGAATTAGGTGTAAAATTTGCTACACCAATTTTTGATGGTGCGTCTCTAGATGACATCTCTGAATTTACCAATAAAGCAAATATTCCACAGTTTGGTAGAACATACTTGACTGATGGAGGTACCGGCGAGAAATTTGACCAACCAGCAACCGTGGGTGTGATATACATGCTCAAACTCGGTCACTTAGTTGATGATAAAATGCACGCTCGTTCTATTGGTCCTTATTCATTAATTACTCAACAGCCTCTAGGAGGTAAAGCTCAGTTTGGAGGTCAAAGGTTTGGAGAAATGGAGGTTTGGGCTATCGAAGCATTCGGTGCATCAAACATACTTCAAGAAATCTTGACCATAAAGTCTGATGATGTTGTTGGTAGAGCTCGTGCATATGAGTCGATTGTAAAAGGTGAACCAATGCCAAAACCAAATCTTCCAGAATCGTTCAATGTATTATTGCACGAATTGAAAGGTCTTGGATTGAACATTGATTTCATTTAGACGATTCATTGCGATAGTTAAATTCTTTTAAACATTAATTTTAAAATTTTTTATATATGGCTTATAGAAAAGAAGCTAAAATAAAAAATGACTTCGAGACAATAACCATTAGCTTGGCTTCTCCCGAGGATATTCTTGAGCAATCAAGTGGTGAAGTAATTAAACCTGAAACGATAAATTACCGGACCTACAAACCCGAGCGCGATGGTTTGTTTTGCGAGAGAATTTTTGGTCCAGTTAAGGATTACGAATGCCACTGCGGAAAATATAAAAGAATCAGGTACAAAGGTATCATTTGTGATAGATGCGGTGTTGAAGTAACCGAGAAAAAAGTAAGACGTGAAAGAGTAGGACACATTAGCCTAACCGTTCCGATTGCGCACATTTGGTATTTCCGTTCTTTGCCAAACAAGATAGGTTATCTTCTTGGATTGTCTTCTAAGAAATTGGATGCAATTATATATTATGAAAGATATGTTGTTGTAAATCCAGGTATCAAACGTGTTGATGGAGTTCAAGATTTAGATTTCTTGACAGAAGAAGAATATCTTGACATTCTTGATACATTACCAAAAGAAAACCAATTGCTTGAAGACACTGACCCTGATAAGTTTATTGCTAAGATGGGTGCAGAAGCACTTTTTGAACTTTTGAAGAAAATTGAACTTGATGAATTATCTTTCTTATTGAGAGATAAAGCAAGTAGAGAAACTTCACAACAAAGGAAAAATGAGGCTTTGAAACGGTTAAATGTTGTTGAAGCTTTTAGAGCATCTAACGGCAAAAACAAACCTGAGTGGATGATCATGAAATGTATTCCCGTCATCCCACCAGAGCTTCGTCCACTTGTTCCACTCGATGGAGGACGATTTGCAACATCAGACTTAAATGATCTTTATAGAAGGGTTATTATTAGAAACAATCGTTTGAAACGATTAATTGAGATCAAAGCCCCAGAAGTGATTCTCAGAAATGAGAAAAGAATGCTTCAAGAGGCAGTTGATTCGCTATTTGATAATTCTAGAAAAGCTAATGCAGTAAAAACAGATGCTAATAGAGCATTGAAGTCGTTGAGTGACAGCTTAAAAGGAAAACAAGGACGTTTCAGACAGAATCTTCTCGGTAAACGTGTTGACTACTCTGCCCGTTCAGTAATTGTTGTAGGACCCGAATTAAAAATCCATGAATGTGGTATTCCAAAGGGAATGGCCGCAGAATTATACAAGCCTTTTGTTATCAGAAAGATGATTGAAAGAGGTGTGGTTAAAACGGTGAAATCTGCAAAGAAAATCGTTGATCGCCAAGATCCAATTGTATGGGATATCTTGGAAAATGTGATGAAGGGACACCCTGTTCTACTAAACCGGGCCCCCACTTTACACCGCTTGGGTATTCAGGCATTTCAACCAAAAATGATAGAAGGTAAGGCTATTCAGCTTCACCCACTTGTTTGTACGGCATTCAACGCCGACTTTGACGGTGACCAAATGGCAGTTCACCTTCCACTAGGAAACGCTGCCGTTCTTGAAGCTCAATTGTTGATGTTATCATCTCACAACATTTTGAACCCTGCAAATGGGGCTCCAATCATGGTTCCATCTCAGGACATGGTTCTTGGTCTATATTACATGACCAAGCCACGTAAAGATGCTAAAGGACAAGGACTTATATTCTATTCTCCTGAAGAAGCGATTATTGCCTACAACGAGAAAAAATGCGATATTCACGCAATAGTTAAGTTCCGTCGCGAGTTTACTGAAAACGGAGAAAAGAAAAAAGAGATACTTGAAACTACCGTCGGGCGTATCATGGTAAATTTACATGTACCCGAACAAGTTGGCTATATCAACGAACTACTTACTAAGAAATCTTTGCGAGAAATCATCACAAGAGTGTTGAAACTTGCTGGAACATCAAAAACAGCTAAGTTCTTGGATGATATTAAGGATCTTGGATATCAAATGGCGTTCAGAGGTGGCCTTTCGTTCAACTTGTTTGACGTGATAATTCCAAAAGAAAAAGATGAACTTGTAGTTTCTGGTTATGAGCAAGTTGAGGAGGTTTTGAATAACTATAATATGGGATTCATTACTAACAACGAACGCTACAATCAAATAATTGACATTTGGACACACACAAATGCGAATTTGACAAATATCTTGATGAAGAACATCAGTTCTGACAAACAAGGTTTCAACTCTGTGTACATGATGCTCGATTCAGGTGCTCGTGGATCTAAGGAGCAAATTCGTCAGTTATGCGGAATGAGAGGTTTGATGGCAAAACCACAAAAATCTGGTTCAACAAAATCTGAAATCATCGAGAACCCTATCCTATCTAACTTTAAAGAAGGTCTTTCGGTACTAGAATACTTTATCTCAACACACGGAGCTCGTAAGGGTCTTGCCGATACGGCTTTGAAAACCGCAGATGCTGGTTACTTGACACGTAGGTTAGTTGACGTTTCTCAAGACGTTGTGATAAACGAAGAAGACTGTGGTACACTTAGAGGTTTGGTTGCTATAGCAATTAAAAACAACGATGAAATTGTTGAGTCGCTGTACGATCGTATCATTGGACGTACTTGTGTTCACGACATATACCATCCATTAACCGGCGACTTAATTGTAGAAGCAGGCGGTGAGATAACGGAAGATGTTGCCCAAGCAATATCTGAATCACCAATTGAACAAGTTGAAATTCGTTCGGTATTGACTTGCGAATCGAAGAAAGGGGTTTGTGCCCGTTGCTACGGTCGTAATCTTTCAACAGCTCGAATGGTACAAATTGGTGAAGCTGTCGGTGTAATAGCCGCTCAGTCTATCGGCGAGCCAGGTACACAGTTGACATTACGTACATTCCACGTGGGTGGTACTGCGTCAAATGTTACCTCTGACTCAAGTATCATTTCAAAATACGATGGTATTGCTGAAATTGAGGAATTGAGAGTTGTAAACGGAGAAGACGAAGAAGGCAATAATGTAAGTATTGTTATCGGTCGTTTGGCAGAGCTCAAGATAATCGATAAAAACACACACATAGTTCTTACTACACACAACATTCCTTATGGTTCGAAACTGTACATTAGTCCAGGAGAAACCGTAAAAAAAGGACAAAGAATTTGCGAATGGGATCCATACAATGCACTTATTCTTTCGGAAACAGGTGGTAAGGTAGCCTATGAAAACATTATTGAAGGTGTTACATATAAAGAAGATACCGACGAACAGACTGGTTTCAAAGAAAAGGTAATTACTGAAACAAAAGATAAGACAAAGAACCCTGCAATTGTTGTGTTAAATAGCAATGGTGAGATACAAAACACATACAACTTACCAGTAGGTGCACACATTTCTGTCAATGACGGAGAGAAGGTAAAATCAGGTCAAACGCTTGTTAAGATACCTCGTGCAGTTGGTAAGGCTGGTGATATCACCGGTGGTCTTCCTCGTGTTACAGAATTATTCGAGGCTCGTAATCCATCTAACCCAGCTGTAGTTTCTGAAATTGATGGTGAGGTTTCATTTGGTAAAATAAAAAGAGGTAACCGCGAAATCATTATCAAATCAAAAACTGGGGAGGAAAAGAAATATCTCGTTTCGCTTTCTAAACAAATTTTGGTTCAAGAAAATGACTACGTAAAAGCTGGTGTTCCACTTTCAGATGGTGCAGTTACGCCTTCAGATATTCTTGCAATAAAAGGACCTACTAAGGTACAAGAATACATTGTTAACGAAGTTCAGGAAGTGTACCGCTTACAAGGTGTGAAGATTAATGACAAACACTTTGAAATCATTGTAAGACAAATGATGCGAAAGGTAGAAATTGAGGATCCAGGAGATACTAGATTCCTTGAGCGTCAGATTGTTGACAAATGGGAATTTATGGCTGAGAACGATTGGATATACGACAAGAAAGTAGTATTAGAGTCGGGCGATTCAACAACTTGCAGACCAGGACAAATTATCACCGCACGTAAATTAAGAGACGAAAACTCTATGTTGAAGCGTAGAGATTTACGTCAAGTTGAATGCCGTGATGCTATACCTGCTACATCAAGCCAAATTCTTCAGGGTATCACAAGAGCTGCGTTACAAACAAAGAGCTACATTTCTGCTGCATCATTCCAGGAAACTACTAAAGTACTCAACGAGGCCGCTATCAATGGAAAAGTTGATTTACTTGAGGGCTTGAAGGAAAATGTGATCATTGGTCACAAGATACCTGCTGGAACTGGATTAAAGGACTATGAAAGCATCATAGTGGGTAGCATGGAAGAATACGAAAAAGTTGTTGATGAAGC
>Ga0179941_1238804_pt1 | contig 11724 bp, 2 predicted proteins | sample AD_UKC048_sludge_FD_135968 | JGI IMG/M metagenome (GOLD analysis project Ga0179941, IMG submission 135968) | Active sludge microbial communities of municipal wastewater-treating anaerobic digesters from Illinois, USA - AD_UKC048_MetaT... | ecosystem: Engineered > Bioreactor > Anaerobic >... | reverse complement strand
TAAAAAAGTGTTAGGGAAGTTTACAATAGATACTTCGTTCTAAAATTTATTAAACTTTAGAAATTTATTCTAAAAAAAGGGAGGAAACCATGAAAATCAAATTCATGCTGGTTCTTGGCATACTCATGATGATTCTTTTTAGTTCGTTGTATGCTTCAAGTACCACGGTTCTTGTAGGTAATAGTAGCTCAACAACTAGCGCAAACTACTATCCGATTGATTACTATTATCAAAGCAGTTTGTCACAGACAATTTATTATCCGGATGAATTGAATATGGTAGGTAGCATTACCGGAATATCATATCGTTTCAATCTCGGTACTCAGACAATTAATAAACCTATTAAAATCTGGATGGCCAATACCGCTACTACTGATTTTGGCACAGCTACTCTCGCGGCTTCCACCTGGATTCCTTACGATCAGTTCACTCTGGTCTATGAAGGTACTCCTACTTTATCCGGTACAGGGCTTATTGATTTTAATATCACTCTGACCACTCCTTTTATCTATTCTGGTAATAAACTTGTGGTTATGGTACAAAGACCTATGGATACTGCTTATTTCAGCAGCTCTTCCACATTTATCAATACAGCTACCGCAAATCATCCTAACAGATTAATTTATTATTATAATGATGATATTGAAAACTTACCAACCGCTTATATTACACCTTCTGGTAGAGTCTCTAATGTTCCTAATACAAAATTTACTTTTGACACTACTAGCAGTAATACACTGACAGGTATTATTAGAAAGAATGGCACTCAGTTGCCTGTTGCAAATGCAAAAGTGACTATTAATGAAACTATGTTTAGCGTCATGACCGATGCTAATGGTGCTTATAACTTCCTGGGCTTAAACCCCGGCATCTATTCTTTGAAGATAGAAAAAGCCGGATATGCAACCAGTAATATCACAAATTTAGAAATAATTGCCGGCGTTAACACTCATGATGATGTTATTACTCTCCTGCCGGTTAATGCCGCTGTCTATACTTTACCTGCTAATAAACAGTTAAATCAATACAATTATGTTGATTTTAAATGGAACACCCCTACTGATGGTGAAGTTGCCGGATACAGATTTAATCTTTGGAAACTTGTTAATCCTGATGTTGCAGATTCTCTTGCCCCTCTGGTTAATAATGTCGAAATTGGCAATGTTAATCAGTATCGCGCCGGAAATCTCGAATATAACTCTGTATACTACTGGCAGGTTGTTCCTTATGATGCCGGTAGCTCTGCTCCAAATTGTCCTGTCTGGAAATTCACTACTCTGCCCGATCCTACAATTACCGCTATTCCTTATGCTCAATTGTTTGATACTGGCATTACTACTCCAGCTCTGCCATTAGGATGGACTTCCCTGTTTACTAACTCTACTGCTACTTCCAGTGTTGCAACAACTACTACCGGTATCCCTTACAGTTCCTCTAATCATGTAATTCTTGTTAGCGGCACTAATCCAATCGGTAAGGTTTTCCTCATTGCACCGCCTGTTAACGTCGCTAACAGTCGAGTCCGTTTCTTCGCTAAATCTTCTTCGACTAATCCTAAACTGACTGTTGGGTATATCGATAGCCCATGGGACTCAACTACCTTTGTACCTCTTAAAACTTTCAGTCTGACTTCTACTTATACAGAATACTTTGTGAAAATTACTGATATCAATAATAAAAAATTAGCCTTTAGAAACGATGGCGGTACCACTTCTGTCACTATCTATGTTGATAATATTAAGCTCGAAACTATTCCGACTGTAGAACTGGCTTACTCTTTATCTACTCTTGATTTCGGCAGAAACTATATCCAAAGATTAAAAAATAGAACTCTTCTCATTACCAATAATGGAAGTGAATCTGCTAATTTAACTCTGGAAATGCCTGCTATCGTTACAACTGCACCAACCGGTGCTATTACTGTTCTGCCTGATCAGACTCTTGAAATTCTGGTTAAACAACTGCCAACTGTTGAAGTTGCTGCCTGGGCTGACAGTATTATTGTTAATTCAAATGACCCTGTCGTTCCAAGAAAAAAAATAGTACTTCAAGGTTCTATTTTGCCATATCTTGGTGACGGTGTTGTTGAATTCTCAGACGGCGCTGCTACCAATCAGTCTCTGCCTGTTGAACCTTACTTCGGCTATTCTCTATCTCAATCTATCTATTATCCTTCCGATCTCTACCCGTCAGATAACCACGCTATCACGGAAATATCTTATGAATACAATAAAAATTCGGCCTGGACTGATAGTATTAAGATTTGGTTCGATATGGTGCCAAAAAACACTTTTACCGGATCAACTGACTGGGTTCAGGTTATGAGTAATAACCTGGTTTATAAAGGCACATTAACCACCTCTACTACTGCTAGCTGGATTACATTGCCTTTAACCACACCTTTTATCTATGATCCTGCCTGGGATTTGGTTGTAACTGTCTTAGAATATACTTCTGGTTTTCATAGCAGTTCTGCTGAATTCTACTGTACCCCTACTACTGACAATAGATCTTTAGAATATCATAATGATACCATTCTGCCTAATCCTTATGCTATCACTCAAAGCGGTACACTTAGAAAATATATGCCTAATACCCGCTTTAAGTTTGTCGCTACTGCTCCAAACCTTGCTCTAAGCTCTGATAGCCTTGTTTACAATAGACAATTCGTCGGATCTTACTCTGCTCCTAAAACTATACAGCTTCAAAGCAATGGCTCTGGTAATGTCTGGATTGATAACGTTAGAATAGTTTATGCTGACACTCTGGTTGACCAATTCTCAATTATTAATACTGATGAAACCCCATTTGTTTTAGCTCCTTACTCATCCAAAGATATCAACATTACCTTTAATCCTACTGAAGTCGGTATGCACCAGGCTTACCTTGAAGTAGTTTACAGATATCATATGGCTGATCAGCCTGATACGGTAATGGTTCTATTAAAAGGCACTTCAGTCGATGCTACCATTAACGATTATCCTTATGTTCAGAACTTCTCCGGCGAGTTATTCCCTCCTTACGGCTGGACTATCTTTAAAGAAGAATTCTCTGCAATCAACTCAATCCCTGCTAGAGATATGCTAAGAAGAATAAAAAACGAATCTTCTAACCGCGATAATCAAAATACTGAAAACTGGCTCAGAAGCGAATCCTCTAATGCAGGCGAAGCTCCTGAATTACAGTTCCACTGGTCTCCAAGCTTCGAAGGCCGCTCCATGTTCATCTCCCCGGTCGTTAATGCTACTAATAAAAACTATATTAAAGTTAGCTTTGATTTTAACTGCATCCCTTATCAAAATAATGATGATAGAAATGCTATCAACGGCGAAATCGGTTTCATGGTAAAATCAGGCGCTAACAATTGGCAAAAATGGTGGTATTCTGGTGTAAATCATCTGATGAATAACCATCATTTCGAAAGAATTATCGATATCTCCCAACTTCCAAATCCTAAATTCCAGATTGCCCTCTATTACGAAGGTAATACCTGGTACATCAATGACTGGTATGTCGATAATCTCAATATCGAAGAAACTGCCGGTATCTTCAATGCACCGGAAAACCTCGTTGCTACACCTGGCTACAGAGAAGTAAATCTATACTGGATGCATGCTGATCCTTACCTGCCTAATACTCTGACTTCTTACAATATCTATCGTAACGGTGAATTATACCAAACTATTGGCAGAGATACCCTAAATAACCTTTCCAATATGTTTGTTGATAATCAGGTCGAAAATAATACCGAATATTCTTACTTTGTTACTGCAGTTTATACTGCTCCAAATGGCGAATCTTTACCTACCAGTGAAGTTACTGCTACACCATTTGTACCGCCTTTCCCAAATCAGGTTAACCTCTCTTCCCAAATTGAAGATGAAGTTAATGTAAACCTCAGCTGGAATATGGTTTATGGTACTCAGTATAACTTTGAATTCAGATATGACGATGGTATGCCGAATAACTACGTTTATACTCAGCCGCAAACCTATCTTCCTAATCTGAGAATGGGTAATGTTTTCAGAAATAATGCTGAAATTACTCATGTAAAATGGTATTCATCAAATAACTTTAATGGAACTCATGATTACGCAAGCGTTCACATCTTTGGTTTAGATAATAACTTGCAGCCTAACATTGGTCAGGTTCTATATCAGACTTCCTATATCCCTAATATAAATAACGCATGGAATACCTTTGTACTTCCTTATACTGTTTATGCTCCAAATGGCTTTATCGTTTGCGTCGATTATCCGGACAGCAGATTTGAAATGCCTCTGGATGACGGCTTTGGCAGCCCATGGAATTATACTCCTAATGCTGTCTATTTTACTCCTGATGCATACTCTCAACAATTCAATCCTTTCAATGCTACAGGCAATTTAATGGTCAGAGCTATTGGAACCAACTATGGTATGTTAAACATGCCGAGAGCTGTAAATATTACTCAAAAAACTAAACTTCCTAAGGATCTGAAAATAACTAATAATACAAGAAGCAATAATAATGCTCCTCAAAGAATCCCATTCAACAATCAAAGATTTGAAGTGTATAGAAACAATAGCTTAATCGCTACTCTTCCATTTGACACTTACAATTATCGAGATACTCTCTTAGCAAACGGAACTTATCAATACTATGTAAAAGCTTTCTATACAGATAATTACTCAACTCCGGAATCTAATCGTGAAATGGCTTTAATCGGACCGTTTGTATTTACCGATGAAGACACTCTCGATTACCAGATTTTCGAACCAAATAGACAAACCCCATTCTGGGAAGTAACTATCTCTAATCCAGGCTCTGTTATGAATATCATTGACTCTGTTTATGTAACAGATACCCTGAATTTTGTTTTAGATCAGCAATATCAGGCATTCCCATTAATGCCATTTGGCGGAAATCATACTATCCGGGTAGCCTTTAGACCTTCTCATGTAAATAACTTCTTTGCTAATCTGGTTATCAGAGATAGTTCAAATACCGAATATACGGTTGCTTTAAAAGGTCTTGGGGTTGATCCAACTATTAGAACATTCCCTTATGTTCAAGACTTTAGTGGACCTTACTTCCCTCCAGTAGGATGGAGAACTCGTGATTTTAACAGTCAGGGAGATACTCTGTTAACTCATCATTTCAGATTAAACCAAAGTAATAACGCTAATGGTGAAGTTCCTGAATTAATGTTCGATTCTTATTTTAATGATTCTTACATTAACGGAAAATCACTGTTTATCTCTCCGGTTATCGATGCTAACGGCATTGATAATATGCTTGTAAGCTTTAATGACGCTGTCTATGGCGCAAATGGATTATGCGAAATCGGTTTGGCTGTCAAAGGCGAACAGGATAATACCTGGACTGCTGTTTGGGCTGAAAGACCGGTTAATAACTATTATAGCAGACAAAATGTGGTTGAGATTGATGTAAGAAGAATCTCTTCTCCATTATATCGTTTTGCTTTCTATTTCAAAGGTAATGTAAATAGATTGTACCAATGGAATATCGATGACGTAGCTCTTGGTATTAAACCTCCAATGCCACCAACAGAATTGGTTGCTTTCCCTGGTAATAATACTGTAAATCTGCACTGGTACTCTCCTCAACAATCTGTAAGAGCATTCTTGGGATATAACGTATACAAAAATGGTCAGTTAGTAAATCAGACTCCTGTTCAGGAAACTCAATTTACAGATAATAACGTTGTTAATAACAACAACTATACTTATTATGTAACTGCCCTTTATTCCAATCCTGCTCTCGAATCAGTTCCAAGTAATACCGTTAGAGTTACTCCTATGGCTCCTGTTTTAAATCCTCCTCAGAATTTACAACTTGCAGTCATGAATGAAGATGATGTTATTGTTAACTGGAACAGACCAAGCTCAAGCTTTATGGATGATTTCGAATTTATAATGCCGGGCTGGAAAACCTATGATCTGGATAATAATGAACAATCATGGACCATTACTGACGGAAGACCTCATTCCGGTATGTATTCATTGGCAAGCTTTGCAATACCATCTTATTATTACAGCTATAATAATAACTGGCTTGTCTCTCCAAGAGTTCATATCAGCGGCGAAACAGTGCTGAAATACTGGATTGCTTCTGTTGACACTGTTATGGCAGAAAATGGATACTTTATTACTGTTTCAACTCAAAGTGATTCTACTCAACACTTCGTACATTATATGGGATATAATTCAACTACTTCTTCAAATTATGAAGAAAGAACTCTTGATTTAAGCGAATTTAACGGTCAGGATATCTATATTGCCTGGGTACATGAAGGTTATAACTACAATTCAAACGCTCAGGGCATTTTACTTGATGATGTATCTATCGTAAATCAGGCAATCAGAACACCATTACTTACAACCAGTTTCGAAAATATTAGCAAGGATAGTAAGATTACAGCTCTTAATGCAGTATCTGTAAATCCTGTAAATAATCAGAAACTTACTTCCGCCAATAATAAAGCGAAGAAGAACAAGTCTGCTTCTGAAAGAGTATCTCAAAACAATATGCCTTTTACTAAGCTGATTGGGTATAAGATATTCAGAAACAATACTCTTATCGAAACAGTTGGTGATTCCGTATTCAACTATGTTGATTATAACCGACCTGACGGTACACAAAGCTATAACATCTGTGCTGTTTACAACAAGGGTACTTCTGTTCAGACACCTGGTAAGAAAGCATTTGTTGGCAGAAGCATAAAACCTGATCCTGCATATAAAGATTTTGGTACTATTCCGGTATTAGGCCAATCACAGGCACAGGTATTTGCTCTTGTAAACGATGGAACAAAGAAGATTAAACCTCATCACATCACTTTGGCTGACACTACCAATTTCGGTATGGTTATCCATAATCCTCTTCCAGATTCAATGATGATAGGTGATACTATCTTTGTAAGTACCTATTTCAAACCTCAGGCAGCTGGCGAATTTAACACTGTATTTACAATCGTGGATACAACCAATAACTATAACCGTCCTATTACATTAAAGGGAACAGGTAATCCTCTTGTAGTGAATAACTTCCCATTTGTAGAAAACTTTACATTAGAAACCTTCCCTCCATTAGGATGGAGTGTACAGCAGTATACAATGGCGCTTGCACCTCAAAGAAGCAGTTCTGCAAACAGACCGGTTAACAATAAAGCTGAAATGAACCATGACAGAACAAACGGTAACTGGTCAAGAAGTGCAACCGTTCTTGCTGGCGGAGAAACAGGCGAATTGAAATTCTACTACTCTCCTCAGTTTACTGGTGTCTCACGCTTCATTTCCCCAATCATAAATGCTGAAAATAAGAAAGTTCTTTTCTTACAGTTCAAACACTTTGTTGACTGGTATGAGAACGGATTCGAACTCGGTGTCGCTGTCAGAAAGATGGGACAGACTGAATGGATGCCAATCTGGTCAGTAATGCCTGAAGCAAATATCCCTTCAGAAACAGTTAATCTTGATATTCCTGTGGAAGAATTAAATCTTGGTAAATTCCAGTATTGTTTCTATTTCCTCGGAAATTCATTCGATATTGACTACTGGTATATTGATAACATTAAGGTCTTTGAACCTATGCAGAAAATACCTCTTTCTGAAGGATGGAACATTCTCTCCAGCGGAATTATTCCAAGCACAGCGAATATGATGGATTTATTCCAGCCATTAATGAATAACAGTACTCTTGTTAAGATTCAGAATGAAGCAGGCGCTTCTCTGGAATATGTTAACGGCGCTATTGGCTGGGTAAATAATATTGGTAATTTCCAAAACACCGAAGGCTATAAGGTAAAAGTCTCTGCTAACGATACACTGAGAATTTCAGGTCAACCGGTAGTAATGCCATTTGAGATTCCATTGCTTTCAGGATGGAATATTGCATCCTATCCATGCAAGTATCCTATGGAGACTTACTGGACATTTATGAACCTTATTGAACACAACAAACTTCAGAAGGTACAGAATGAAAGCGGTCAGGCTCTTGAATTTATCGAAGGTTTGGGCTGGATTGACAATATCGGAATCTTATTCCCTGGCGAAGGCTACAAAGTTAAAGTAAGTGCTGATACAAGCCTTTTCTTTGGTGAATATTATGTGATGAACACTGCACAGGCAAGTAAGAAAGCTGTAAAATCAATTATTGTTAAAGATGAGACAAGAACTTCAAATCATTTCACACCTGTTTGGTCAGGAAATGGTGTTGATCATATGAATATCTACATTACTTCTGCACTTGTTAACGGTTTACCTGTCAATACTGACAATGAAATTGCAGTATTTGACGGCAATATCTGTGTAGGTGCTGTAAAACTGAATTCAGTGATCAATAACTACGTTTCATTGGTTGTTTCCCGTAACGAGAGCAATAATGCAAATGTAAACGGTTATACTGACGGACATGCAATCAGCTTTAGAATCTGGAATGGTGAACAGGAATACACAGTCTCAAATCCGGAATATTCAAACGGAGTAAATGTATTTAATGCAGGATCTACAGCAGTAGTAGCATTGAATGCCAATACACTTGCAGGTGACAATAACACAGTTACCTTAGTAACTAAAATGAACAATGCTTATCCAAATCCTTTCAATCCTTCAACCAGAATAGATTATTCAGTTAAGTCCAAATCAAAGGTATTAATTGAGATCTTCAATGTTAAAGGTCAGAAAGTAAAAACTCTGGTTAATGAAAACAAGAATCCGGGCAAATACAGTATAGTATGGAACGGAGAAGATCAGAGCGGAAAACGTGCTGCAAGCGGCATCTATTTCTATAAGATGGAAGCAGGTTCTTATCATGCAGTTAAGAAGGCAGTACTGCTTAAATAATCCATGAATTATTGTGGCAGGGAGGCGACTCCCTGCTACTTTAAAACAGAATGAGGTAAACATGAAACAATATTTAATGCTCGGATTATTACTGATCGCCATACTGCAGGTATTTGCTGTTAATAACCATTTTTCTCCTGTTTGGACTGGGAATGGGTATGATCAAATGAATATCTATGTAAGTTCAGCCACCTTGAATAATATACCATTGACGATAGGGGATGAGATAGCGGTTTTTGATGGTTCGAACTGTGTTGGAGTTACCAGAATAACTTCGCATTATAATACAACTGTACCGATAATTGTAAGCAGGGATGATAATCCGGAGAATGAAATCGTAAACGGTTTTACAGACGGTAACCCAATCAGGTTTGCAATCTGGAACAGTGCTTCGAATACAGAGGTATTTCAGGGCAGGAATCTCTCGGCCGTTTTTGATAGCGGACCAAGTGTTTTTACTGCAAACGGAAGCGCATCTGTGCATTTATTTACTCCTGAGAATCTTCATTATCAGACGGTATGGTCAGGTAATGGCGTTGATCACATGAATTTTTATGTGAACGGTATTTCAATAATCGGCGCACCTTTGGAAGCCGGTGATGAGATAGCTATTTTTGACGGAGCAAATTGTGTTGGAGCTGAGAAGATATATTCTTCGTATTGCAGTATAATACCGGTTGTAGTGTCCAAAAACGATGCTGTAGGGCCGGATAATCCTGTTAACGGATACATTGTAGGCAATAATGCGGTTGTAAAGATCTGGAAGGCTAATTCGAATACGGAATACATTCAGAATGCATCAGATCCTGGTTTAAATTTAAATGTGAATTACACACAGGGAAGCTCAGTATTTTCTGTTAGCGGTTCATCTGTAATGGAGATTACTACAAGCAATAGCAGTTATTTTCACAAGATCTGGACCGGTAATGGTAATGATCACATGAATTTTTATGTGAGCAGTGCATTGATATACGGAGCGCCATTGAAGGTAGGCGACGAAGTTGCAGTATTTGACGGCAACAGATGTGTCGGATTTACAAAAGTTATGTATTATGAGCAGATAAGGGATCTTATTTCAATAGCTGTATCGAAGAATGATGTTGATCCATCGGATCCAAACGGTTATATACCGGGAAATACCGCGAGTATAAGGATCTGGGATTCATCAAGTAATACAGAGATAATTGAAGGCGACGGATTAGCTGTTCAATATATTAGCGGGACATCAACATTTGTAGAAAATGCTTCTGCTTCAATGAATCTTAATGCAATAATAAAGTTAGATGATCCTATATTTAATTATGAATCAGGTACTTATACTGAGGGCATCTCTCTGACGATAACAAGTAATATGCCGGGAGCAGTTGTAAGAGCTACTAATGATGGAACAGAGCCGAATGAAAATACTCCAATTCATATACCGCCGGGATTTTTAACCGGTAATCAGGATTGGGTTATTAAAGCTAAGGTTTATAAAGATAATTATCAAGCAAGCGATACAGTTACACGTAATTATCATATAACCGGAACTTTGTCTGCTCCAATATTTTCTCCTGATCCAGCCATACCAAATAACAGTCCTGTAAATGTAACAATAAGCTGTGCTTTACCTGCTTCGATACACTACACTCTGGACGGAACGGTTCCAACCGAGGCTTCGACTTTATATCAGGGACCAATCCTGATTTCAAGTACAAAAACAATCAAAGCGAAAGCTTTTGCCACTGACTGGATTCCGAGTACAGTATCTGAAGCAACTTACGTTGTTTTAAATGCGGTAACAAATCTTAGCGCTACTGCGGTCGCCGCTAATATTAACTTAAGCTGGGAAGCTGTATTGCCAACTCCGGAATCTGATTTAAGAACTTTAAACGGATACAGGATTTACCGCAGAACAGGCACTACAGGTGATTTTGTATTGTTAAATCAGAATTTAGTAAGTGCAACTACATATACAGACAGCAATTTATTGCCGAATACCTATTATTACTATGTTATCGCGGTATATGCGGAAGGAAATTCCAATCCATCCAATACAGCAAATGCTCAGGTTATTAAGGTAGCCGATCCTGTATTTAATCCGCCTGCAGGCACATACACAACTGCGCAGAATGTAAGCATAACCTGTGCAACCGCGGGTTCTCAGATCAGATATACGATTGACGGAACAGATCCGACCAATACATCGCCATTATATTCTGCTCCGATAAATGTGCCTTTGAATACCAATCGTACAATTAAAGCGAAAGCTTTTAAGGTAGATTGTATTGCCAGCAACATTGTCAGTGAGGTATATAATGTAACCGGAACCGTTGCAGCGCCTGTGTTTGCTCCGAATGCCGGAACCTATCAGGATTCCGTACGTGTAACCATGAGCTGTGCAACACCGAATGCTCAAATCAGATATACCTTAAACGGTACTGAACCGACCAGTACATCTCCATTGTACAGTCAGTCGATCCTGATTACAGTTACAACTACCGTAAAAGCGAAAGCTTTTAAGACGGACTGGGCGCCTTCGGGAACAACAAGCGGTGCTTATGTTATTCAGGTTGCGTCCGACACTCCGGAATTACTGGCGATCAACAAATTAAATATGCCATATCCGAATCCATTCAATCCAAGTACAACAATCAGTTTTAATCTGAAACAATCGGGACAGGTTAGTCTGGATGTTTACAATATTAAGGGTCAGAGAGTATGTAACTTACTTTCAGGCAGAATGGAATCCGGAGAACATAGTGTTATATGGAATGGTACAAATGACGATAAGGTTGTTTTACCTGGTGGTGTCTATTTTGTTCGAATGAAAACCAATGATTTTACGCAGCTACGTAAGATTATTCTAATTAAATAGTTTCTCCTTCCTATTTCTCGG
>Ga0179941_1142859_pt1 | contig 11889 bp, 10 predicted proteins | sample AD_UKC048_sludge_FD_135968 | JGI IMG/M metagenome (GOLD analysis project Ga0179941, IMG submission 135968) | Active sludge microbial communities of municipal wastewater-treating anaerobic digesters from Illinois, USA - AD_UKC048_MetaT... | ecosystem: Engineered > Bioreactor > Anaerobic >... | reverse complement strand
CTTGTGTTGCAAGGTATCAAAATTTATATATATATTTGCCCCGCAGAATTCTAATATTATAAAAGTACTAAAAAACAGATACGATGATCGAACTAAGGGAAATCAACAAAACGTACTACAATGGAGCAGCGCTGCACGTTTTGAAAGGATTGAACCTTCAAATTGATGATGGGGAATTTGTGGCGATAATGGGAGCATCCGGGTCCGGAAAATCCACCCTGCTCAACATTATTGGAATACTGGACGACTATGATACAGGATCTTATCACCTGAACGGCAAACTGATCCGGGATCTTTCGGAAAAGGAGTCTGCCGTATACAGGAACGAAATGATAGGATTTGTTTTTCAATCCTTCAACCTGATCTCTTTCAAGACTGCCCTTGAGAACGTGGCCCTTCCCTTATATTACAAAGGAATCAGACGCAGCAAGCGCAACAGGATCGCCATGGAATACCTGGAGCGCATGGGACTGGGGGAATGGGCGGATCATATGCCTTCAGAATTGTCGGGAGGACAAAAACAGCGTATATCAATCGCCCGCGCACTGGTGGCAAACCCCCGGGTCATACTGGCAGACGAACCTACAGGAGCCCTGGATTCACAAACCTCGGTTGAGGTCATGCAGCTATTGCAACAAGTCAACAGGGAGGGGATGACCATCGTGATGGTCACCCATAATCCCGAGATGGCTGCCATGAGCCAGAAAATAATAAAAATCCGTGACGGTATCATTGGATCTGTAGAACAAAATAATAAGGCAAGCCATGTTTGATGACTTTCAGGAAATATTCACCACGCTGAAAAAAAACAAGTTGCGCACTTTCCTGACCGGCTTCTCCATGGCATGGGGCATATTCATGCTCATAGTCCTGCTGGGTGCGGGGAACGGGATCAGAAACGGCATTCTTTTCAATTTTGCCGATATGGCAACCAACTTTGTGAAACTCTGGCCGGGAAGAACGGCCCAGGCTTATGGCGGGTTGCAGGCCGGAAGGCGGATAAAGCTGGACAGCACAGACGGCCCCTACCTGGAAAAGGAATTCAGCCAGGTTTACAATGTCTCTCCATTAATTTCGCGTTGGGGCAGGAATTTTTACTACCAGAACGAATATGCCCCCGGTGTATTGCAGGGGGTACTTCCCGGGTACAGCAATATTGAATCGGTTGAGATACGGCCCGGCAACGGCCGTTTTATCAACCAGGCCGATATCCGCCTGGCACGAAAAGTCATTGTGCTGCATTCCAGGACGGCCGGGTTGCTTTTCAAGGATAAAGACCCCCTGGGAAAACATATTACCTATGACAATGTTTCATATAAGGTAGTTGGGGTATATCATGACACCAACATGTCGCAAAACCCAAACAGTTGCATCCCTTTGACTACTGCGCAACTAATCTATAATCCAGAAAACGGCTATTCCCAGGTAGCCATGTTACTGGACGGGATGGATACAAAAGCGTTGAACGAGGTTTTTGAAAAGGACCTCAGGTCGTCCATGGGCCGCAAGCACCGGTTTGAGAAAGAAGACCAGTCTGCGATTTATCTTTATAATGTGACCCGCGAATTTATCCAGTTCAGGGGAATATTCAACGGTATCACCTTGTTTGTCTGGATCATCGGACTAGGAACCTTGATAGCCGGGGTGGTTGGCATCAGTAACATCATGTTGATCACGGTTAAGGAAAGAACCAAAGAGTTTGGAATACGAAAAGCAATTGGTGCCACCCCCGGGACTATCTTGCGCCTTGTGCTTACCGAATGCCTCATGATAACGGCATTTTTCGGTTACCTGGGAATGCTTGCGGGTATTGCTGTCACAGAATTGCTGAACCATGTGGTAGGAACCCCCGATTTACCGGCTTCCCAGGAAGACATGGTGCTGTTTGCCAATCCCACGGTGGACCCGGTCATCATAATAGCAGCCACCCTGGTGCTGATAGCGGCCGGTCTTATGGCCGGATACCTTCCCGCCCGCAGGGCCGTACAGGTCAAACCCATAGAAGCTTTAAGATACGAGTAATCATGTTCGATTTGGATAGTTGGCAGGAAGTTTGGGTCACCATCACCCGTAATAAGAGAAGGAGTCTGCTTACTGCTTTTGGCATCTTCTGGGGTATTTTCATGCTTGTGATCATGCTGGGGGCCGGTAATGGCCTTGCCGAGGGGATGGCTTCCGATACGCAGGGTTTTTCTGAAAACTCAGCTTTGTTTTATACCAATAATACGACTGAACCCTATAAAGGATTTCAAAAAGGTCGTTACTGGAACATGGAAGAAGAGGACCTGCTGATCCTGCAAGCACAGATTAGTGACATAAAGTATACGGTCCCGTTTTTAATGGGCAGCAATGTTGTGGTATCATACAGGGACAAGAGTACCAGTTGCAATACCAAGGGGATGTCACAACGGTACAACGACATGCTGCCTCAACATATCCTTTACGGAAGGTATATCAATTACATGGACGTTCAGGAAAGGAGGAAGGTGTGTGTCGTTGGCAAAAAAGTGTACGAAGAGATCTTTCACAGTGGAGAAGATCCGACAGGACAATACATCAAATTATACAATATCAATTTTCAGATAATTGGTGTCACGGAACCCGCGGTACGCGGGGTGAATATCAACGGCCGGGATGACGAGGTCATAGCCATTCCCTATACTGTGATGCAACAGATCCAGAACTCGGGAACGGTAGTGCACCTCATAGGGGTTGTGGCAAATGAAAATGTGGGCATGAGCGTTCTGGAACCCCAGGTGGAGACCTTGTTGAAAGCCCGGCATAACGTATCTCCCACCGATGAATTTGCCCTGGAAAGCATCAACGTGGAAAAAATATTCAGACAATTTGAAATGCTGTTCACAGGAATAGCCCTCCTGATCTGGATTGTAGGACTGGGAACCTTGCTTGCGGGTGTTGTGGGTGTGAGTAACATCATCATGGTCACCGTAAGGGAGCGTACCAAGGAAATTGGCATTCGCAGGGCAATCGGTGCAAAACCTGTCGCCATCATATTCCAGATCATCAAGGAAAGCACCTTGCTTACCGTTGTCGCGGGTTTCCTGGGACTGGCATTTGGTGTTTTTATCCTTGACCTGGCGGACAAGCTGTTTATACAGAACATGACCGGTGATGTCTTCTTTAAGAATCCTCAGATAGATTTTTCCGTGGCCCTGCTGGCTGCAGCCATAATCGTGCTGTGCGGTGTCATAGCCGGGATCCTTCCTGCCCGGAGGGCATTACAGATTATGGCCATAGATGCAATAAGAGAAGAAAACTAACAAATAAATTACCCTATAATGAAGAAAATTTTTCGCTATGTGTTGATTGCAGCCCTGTTGGCGGGTGTTGTGTTCACTTTCGTTTACCTGTGGAAAAAATCACGCCCCAAGAAAGAGGTATACGAACTGGTCACCCCTGTAATCGGAAATATTGAACAGAAAACAGTGGCTACGGGGAAAGTGGAACCACGTGACGAAGTGGCTATTGTCCCGCAGATCTCAGGCATTGTGTCCGAGCTGCATAAAGAAGCAGGAGAAATGGTGCAAGTGGGAGAGATCATTGCCCGTATCAAGGTCATTCCTGAAATGGGAACGTTAAATGCTGCAGAATCAAGGGTCACGCAAGCAGGATTGAACCTGAACCAGGCACAGCGGCTTTTTGACCGCACCCAGGAATTATTCAAGGCAGGGGTTGTTGTACGGGAAGAATTTGAAAATGTGGAAACGCAACTGCAATTGTCCAAAGAAGAGCTCAGCAATGCCCAGGACCACCTGGAAATTGTCCGTGACGGTATTGCCAGCCGTTCTGCCCAGGCAAGCAACACACAAATTAGGTCAACTATTTCCGGCATGATACTGGATGTACCGGTGAAAGTGGGAAATTCCGTGATACAGGCCAATACTTTCAATGCCGGAACAACCATCGCCACCGTCGCAGATATGAATGATATGATCTTCCGGGGTAATATTGATGAAACCGAGGTGGGGAGAATCCGGGAAGGGATGCCCCTGGATATAACCATAGGAGCCATACAGGATCTTCATTTCGATGCAGTACTGGAATATATATCGCCAAAAAGCACAGAGAACAACGGGGCCATTCTTTTCGAGATCAAAGCGGCAGTTGATGTTCCCGACACTGTGTTTGTAAGGGCAGGGTACAGCGCCAATGCCGGGATCATACTGGACAGCAGCTATGATGTGCTGGTCATTCCCGAGAGTTCCGTGGTCTTCCGGGATGGGGGAACCTTTGTGAATGTGTTCAAGGGACTGGAAGGTGACAAGCAGGTGTTTGAAGAAAAACCCGTGGTGCTGGGCCTTAGTGACGGGATCCAGGTAGAGATCAAAGAAGGCCTGACCACGGAGGATCAGGTGCGTGGTTCACTGGTTACTGAATAATACAGGGAAATTATGAGAAAAATTATGATTTTGTGTGCAGGTCTGCTCTTTTCTTCCGGCCTGCTTGCAGCCCAGACTCCGGATAAATCATGGACGCTGGATGATTGCATCCGGTATGGACTGGAAAACAATATTACCGTCAAACAATACGAACTGGCAAAAGAAAACCAGGAAATCACGGTAGAAACCACCAGGTTTTCCCGCCTTCCCGATCTGTCGGCCAATGTGGGCCAGACCTTTTACTTTGGACGTACACCGGACCGCGACGGCGTTTACCAGGACCAGACCGGTTCCAATTCATCCCTGGGTATCAATACCAGCGTCAATCTATTCAGCGGATTCCGGGTTACAAACCAGATCAAGGCGGAGAAACTGGAACTTCAGGCTGCGGTGGAAGACCTGAGCCGTGCAAGGGAGGACCTCTCTCTGTCCATAACCGGTAATTTCCTGCAGGTATTGCTGAGCCGGGAGTTGTACCAGATTTCACTGGACCAGCTGGAGCTGAACCGCAGGCAGGTGGAACAGACCCAATTCCTGGTAACAGGGGGAAAAAGTTCCGAAAGCGATTTGTTCGATGCCCGTTCTTCCCTGGCCCAGCAGCAGATGCAGGTAACCGATGCAGCTAACAACCTGCAATTATCCCTGCTGGCACTTACACAGGCCATGAACCTGCCTCATGTAGAGGGTTTTAATGTGGCCACACCCGATATGGAAGAGTTCACCAGGCGGGAAGCATTGGGACTGGAACAACCATCGGGAGTTTACGAAAATTCTGTAAAAGAACGCCCGGCGATCAAGGCGGCTGCTTTCCGCCTGGAAGGAAGCGAAAAAGTGTTACAGGCAGCGCGCAGTGCCTTTTATCCCAGCTTGCGCCTGGGGGCTGGTTACAGCAATTCCTATTATTTCAATTATTCGCTGGCAGCCGGATTGAGCAATGCATCCCTGGCGGACCAGCTGGCTCAAAACAGTGCCCAGTCAGTGGGACTGAGCCTGAGCATACCGATATTCAACAGAATGGCCACCCGGAACCAGGTGCGTTCGGCCCGCCTGAATATCAAAAACCAGGAATTGATGCTGGATAAGGCAAAACAGGATCTCTACAAAGAAGTGCAACAGGCATACTACAATGCCGTGGCTGCGCTTGAAAAATTCAAGACTTCTGAGGTCGCAGTGGAGGCTGCGCAACTTGCCTATGATTTTGAAGAGCAAAAATATGAAGCCGGCCGTTCAAACATTTACACCTTTGACCAGGTGCGCCTGCGTTTGTCAACAGCCCGGTCAGAGTCTGCCCAGGCAAAATACAATTTTCTGTTCCGTGCCAGGATCCTCGCTTTCTATAACGGGGAAAGCCTTGGGGGTGACTAAAATGTAGTTGCCCTTTTGCTGTCTACAGCTGTCGCTGAAACCACAAGAACGGGAAGCTTTTTCTTTTAGGCCGAGGTTTCCCTTATCTTTTGGTGTCAGCGACACCTTCTGGCAGCAGAAACAGGCTCCACCTCTTATGATCTTGAGCAACAATGCTGAAAAATACAAGAGTCGTTGCCCCATAAAGGACGGGAAGCTTTTTCTTTTAGGCCGAGGCTCTCCGTCCTTTATGGGGCAACGACTACCTGAAGTTAAAGCCTCGGCTTAACACCAGGGCTACACCGTTCTTTCTTCAGCCTCCAGGACAAAGGCACGCAAGCCTTGTTTGGGGGCGGATTCGTCTGCTTTCTTCAGATCCTGTAGTAATTGGTCCACCACATGGTCCGGAACAAAAGTGATCAGGGCGGAATTCAGAGTTGGCCAGGCATGGCTACCCAGGTGCGGTTCTCCGTCACGAGATCCATGGCCCCGTACTTCTTCCCAGAAGGTAAAACCTTTAACATGGTTCTTTTCCAAGGCTTTCATGACCTCGTCATAAAATGCCTGGTAGAAAGATATAAATAATGCTTTCATAGTTGTTGTGCTTTACGCATTTTGCGTTTCTCCTTTCTTTCTGCCGTCAGGCTGTATATGGCCGGAATCAGAAAGAGCGTTACAGCGGTGGATACGGTAAGACCGCTGGCTACGGTGATACCCAATCCGTTCCACATTTCTGCACCCACTCCGCTGCCAACAGCCAAAGGCACCATCCCGAATATGGTGGTCAAAGCAGTCATCAGGATGGGACGCAGACGCGAGCGGCCGGAGGTTACAACGGCTTCCCGGATGGACATACCCCGTTCCCGGCACAGAACGATGTAGTCTATCAAAACAATCCCGTTTTTCACCACAATTCCGAAGAGCATCAACAATCCCACCATGCTCATGATACCCAGGGCGGTATTGCTGATGGCAAGACCCGCCAGCACTCCGGTAAATGCAAAGGGTACCGAGAACATGATGATAAAAGGACTGGAGAATGATTCAAACTGAGCCGCCATGACAATGTATACCAGTATGAGGATCAAAATCATCATCATGCCCAAGTCTTTAAATGATTCCTGCTGGTCTTCGTAACTCCCTGCTATGCTTACCATTACTTCCGGAGGAATGTCCACTTTTTCTATCTGCTGCCGGGCAGCGGCTACAAGGTCACTCAGGACAGCTCCTTTTGCGGCAACGCAGGTTACCGTTACAATCCGCTCCCTGTCTTTGCGTTCAATGGTGGGAGGTTGCATGGTCTCGCCAATGGAAGCCACATCCCGTAACCTGATTTTTTTGCCCCTGGTTGTTGTAAATCAGAATATTCTGTATGTCTTCAATGGTTTGCCGGTATTCAGGCGCATACCTTACCTTGATATAGTATTCATCTCCTTCTTCCCGGTAATACGAGGCGACAGCCCCGTTGATCCTGTTGCGCACAAATTGCGAGGCAGTAGACAGATTCAGCCCGTGTGATGCCAGTTTTTCACGGTCAAATTCAACAAGATATTCGGGTGAATATTCATCTCTTGAAACAGTAACCTGTGAAGTACCGGGAACCTTTTCCATCATATCGGCCAATTGCGAGGCAATGGCATCTGTAGTGGAAAAATCGTTTCCGTAGATTTCCAGGTCTACTGTAGTCTGGCCCCCGGCAAGCCCACCCATCCCGGTTCCTAGATCAAAAGTCCGGATTTCGGGATAATACCTTCTAAGGTCATTTCGCATAGCATCAGACAATTCCTGGATAGAGCGTTCGCGCTCAGTTTTCAGGGAAAGACGGATGTTCGCCGTCATGATATGAGAACCGTTTTCCCCCAACTGGCCGTACACGTTGTCTTCGCTTGCCTGGCCTATCGAAAGGGTCATGGCTTCTATTTCGGGGTAATCCCTCCGGAATTGTTCATATATGCGGAAAGACAATTCCTTGGTAATCTCGGTGCGGGTATTGATGGGTAACTTGACAGTCATGGACAACCTGGCGTTGTCTTGCTGAGGGAAAAACTCGGTGGGAACCTTAATAAACAGGAGCAGGGAAGTCAGAAATATCGCCGCCGAGACCAAAATAACGGTAATACGGTGGCTGACTGTCCAGTTCAAGGCTCTGGAGTAGGCAACATCCAGTGCATCCAGAAATTTCTGCACAGGCCCGTATATCTTCTGAAATGCTTTTGATTTTTTGGAATTTAGACGGAGCATCTGGGAAGCCATCATGGGGGTCAGGGTCAGGGCAGCGATGGTTGATACAGAACTCACCAGGGCCACAACCCAGCCCAATTGCTTGAAAATTTCTCCGGCCATGCCAGTGACCATGGTCAGGGGAATGAACACGGCGAGCAATGTCAGGGTAGAGGCGATGATGGAAATGGATACCTCGTTGGTGGCATAAATTGCAGCCGACTTTGGCTTTGTTCCCCGTTCTATGTGGGTTGTAATATTTTCCAGGGCAACGATGGCATCGTCCACCACCATCCCAATGGCAATGCTCAGGGAGGAAAGAGAAATGATATTGAGGGTATTCCCGGTTATGAGCAGGTATATGAATGCACTTATCAGGGACACGGGAATGACTATTGCCACGATAAGGGTAGCACGCCACCGTCCAAGGAAAAAGAACACAATGAATACGACCAGGATCAGGGTGATCATGATGGTATTTACCAGGCTATCTATTACCCGGTTGATGTTGTCAGAAAAGTCCGTAACAACTCCTATGCTGATGTCGGAGGGGAGGTTCTTTTGCAATTCCGGAAGCTTTTCCAGCACTTTTTTACAGATCTGAACCGTGTTGGCTCCTGCCTGTTTCTGAATAATGATAGTCCCTCCCTGTATCCCGTCAATGAAGGATTCCTGGGATCTTTCCTTGATAGTGTCTTCCACCCGGGCTACATCGCTCAGAAAGATATTCCGGCCCTGAAAGTAGCCAACAATGATGTCTTTCAACTGGCGTGGGTCATCAAATTCGCCTTCCATCCTGATGGTCAGGGTTTCCGAGCCAATATCAAGGTTCCCGCCCGGAGTGTTCCTGTTTTCATAGGCTATGGTTGCAGCTATGCCTTCCACTGTCAGGTTATACGCTTCCAGTTTATAGGGGTCACAGTATACCTGGATTTCTCTTTCAAATGCACCACCAATTGCAACAGTTCCTACCCCTTTTATCCTGCTCAGGGGAGAGGCCACCCGGTCATCCAGAATTTTATACAGGCCGTTCATGCTTTCCCGGGCCTGGACCGACAGAATCATTATGGGTATGTCATCGGTACCAAACTTGAAAAGTACGGGGGTATTGGCGTCTGAGGGCAAATAGTCTGCGATCAGGCTCAACCTGTCCCTTACATCGTTCATTGCCTCGTCAATGCCTATCCCGTACTCGAATTCCAGCATTACAAGCGAAGAGTTTTCCTTGGTTCTGGTTGTTATATGTTTAAGGTCACTGACGCTGCTCAACGTGCTTTCCAACAGCTTGGTCACATTGTTCTCAATATCTGCAGCACTGGCTCCGGAATACGTGGTCACCACCAGAATGGTGTTGTCACTTATGCTGGGTAGAAAATCCACAGATAGCCTTGAAAACGAGAAGATTCCTATGACAGCAAGACCTACGTAGATAAGGGCTGTGGTGACCGGCTTTCTGACAGCCGCTTGATAAATACTCATAATGTTCCTTTATTCATTAGCAAGTTCAACCTCTGCCCCGTTCGTAAGCCTGTTCAAACTGGTCGTGATGACCAGCTCCCCTTTTTCCAGGCCTGAAAGACATTCATAAAACGAGTCCAGTCTTCTGCCCGGTTCCACCAGCCTGTATTCAGCTTTCCCGTCCTTATAAACATAAACGTGTCGCTCTCCCGAGCCCTGCTGTTTGATGACACTCTGGTCGGGAATAAGCAGGCAGGGTTCAGCCCCAAAATCTATGGCCACACGGGCAAACATCCCGGGTCTGACTTTTCTGTTGACGTTGGGGATGACTATCTCTACAGGAAAAGTCCTGGTAGCAGCGGTAATGGTCGGGTAAACGATGGAAACCCTTCCTTTGAATACCTCACCCGGATAAACGTCAAGACGAATGTCCACCTCCATCCCTTTCCTGATTTTTGTAAAGAATGATTCTGAAACATGAACCAGCAACTTTACCGGGGAGATCTGCTCTACCACCAGCAAGGGCATGCTCATCCCAAAAAGATCCCCGCTGTCATAGTGGCGGGCGGTGATCACACCGTCTATGGGACTTACCAGTTGTGTATTTTCCACCAGGTTGTCATACTGGGTACGCATGACATCCAGCCGTGTTTTCTGAGCATCCCAATCAGCCTGGGATACGCCTCCAACCTTGTATAATTCGTCCACACGGCGGAAAGAGATCTCCATGTTTTCCAGTTGGGTCCGTACCTGTTCCAGGTTATTGTCGTCCATCTGGACCAGTTTCTGTCCTTTAGTAACAAAATCACCCACTTCCACATAGATCTTCTTGATGCGGGCAGCCATCTGTGGCGCAATATTGTTGATGATATTGGCCTGTACCGTAGCTGTGAATTCATTGATCTGGGGTACTTCCTCCAGAGTCACAGCGGCAGCCTTGACAACGATCTTTTCCGGAGCAGCCTCCTGTTGATTCTGACCTTTTATACCACATCCTGCAAGAAGTAATGCGACCGTGATCAGGGGAATTAACCTGTATTTATTCATATGTTATTGATTTTGATAATTACTTGTTCCTGTTATTTTTTCCAGTTCTGCTCTATAGAAAAGGTAGCTGTAGACAGATTGGTGATAAGCCAGACGCGCTTGCGTGAGGGCCAGTTCCGAGGCACTCAGATCCAGCCACGTCCCCATTCCGACTTCAAATTGTTTGCGGCTTATGGAGTATGCCTTTTCTGCCATGGCCACGTTTTCTTTGTTAGAAGAGAATTCTTCCACGGCATTGCCCATCTGGTTAAGGCAGTTGTTTACATTCAGGCGTAGTGTCCTTTCTGAATTAATCCGGCTGTCTTCCAGGGTCTGGAGTGTCAGTTTGCTTTGCCGGACTTGTTGTTGCCGTTTCATTCCGCTGAACAAAGGGATGTTCAGGGCAAGGGAGGCGGTAGAGTATGGGTACCAGTTATAGTTGGAGAAACGGAAGTCATTGTTCATGGATGAATATTGATAATTGGAAGAAAGGCTCAGGGTAGGAAGAAATGATGCTTTTGTGATCTTCATGGCCAGTTCCAGTTGTTGCTTCTGGATGGCAAGCTGCATCAGGTCAGTGTTGTTCTCCAGAGAAAACTCACTGGCTGCCGACAAACCCCCGGGAGTTACCTCTCCCTCATATTGGATCAGGGAACCTTCAAAGACCACAGGATACTCAATATCAAGGCCCATCAGGGCTTTGAGTTGCATGGAGGCCAGTTCAATGGCTGTTTCCGAGGCCAGCAGGTTCGGATGCTGATTCTTAAGGGCAACCTCGGCACGGAGTTTGTCAAACTCACTGGCCATCCCCTGTTCATATTTGTCGGTAACGGTTTTGGTGTTGAGTGCCACATTGTCATAATTTTTCTTTAGCACCACATAGGAATCCTTCGCCAGCAGCAGAGAGTAGTATGCTTGCTTAACGGCGCTGATCATGGCTAACCTGCCGGAACGTGCTTTCTCTACTGCCAGATCAATATCCAGAGCCGAAAGCTGTACTGTTTTCCATAAGGCAGGAGCAACCAGCGGGAGTGATAAAGATACGCCTCCCATCCAGTTGTTATCCGTTCCTACAGAGATTTCCATTTCCTGTCCTCCGAAATCCATTACCATGACTTGCTTCTTGAGGGTGCGGTTATACATGCCGCTGGCCGAGATTTTTGGCCAGAGTCCCGATTGGGTTTCTTTACGTGCATAAAAAGCGCGTTCCACCTCACGGTCTGCAATCCGGATAACCGGACTCTCTGAAAGTGCAATTTCCAGAGCAGTTTCCAGGTTCACATACAGTGTGTCCTGTGCCCTGAGTAATTGCCCTTGCGCAAAAGAAAATATCAAAACAAGAATACAGGCAGATTTCTTCATAAACTTACAATAAAATACGAGCAGGCAAAGTAATGCATTTTTTATGCCAAGAAGGTAGTGTTTCATCGAGTGTGTCCGG
>Ga0179941_1286852_pt1 | contig 12268 bp, 1 predicted proteins | sample AD_UKC048_sludge_FD_135968 | JGI IMG/M metagenome (GOLD analysis project Ga0179941, IMG submission 135968) | Active sludge microbial communities of municipal wastewater-treating anaerobic digesters from Illinois, USA - AD_UKC048_MetaT... | ecosystem: Engineered > Bioreactor > Anaerobic >... | reverse complement strand
GGGATTCTTTTTAGTATTTATTATCTAATCTCTTTTGCAAAACACCTTTCAAAGTAAGTTGTTCGGTGTTTTAAATGAACTAGAGTTTTGATATTTCTTTAATCACAACATTATTAACGGTTGTAATCTTAACAACGTAAACGCCAGCAGGAACATTACTGATATTAATTTCGGCATTGTTTGACTGAGCAACAACTTTACCGTTGACATCAATAATTGTAACTGAAATTACACCATTACCAACTATTGTAAGAACATCAGTAACAGGGTTTGGAGCTACGTTTACAGCTACAACAGATTCTATTGCAACATCAACATACTCGTTGATTCTCACACTTGAAATTGCATCACCAAGTTCTTTAACTAAGGCATCAACTTCGTCTTGAGTATATTGATAACCATCTGGATTGTCAACTGAGTTTAGAATTGCAGTTGCAGAATCCATAGCGTTAACAAGTCTGTCAAGTAACTCTTTCTTGGTATCCTTTTTAGAGAACTCGTCATACACATCAAATGCGACAGAGAATAGAGAATCTAATTTATAAAGATCAAGAGGCTTTTTAACTACTTCAACACCGATAGCTTTCGTAATTGTGCTATTATCAGATGAAGTAACCGTTATCGAAGTATACCCAACGGCAATTGCGGTGACATTACCACTCTGATCAACCATAGCAACAGTTGGATCACTTGATTGGAAAATTACACCATTGTTCGATGCGTTACTTGGAGTAACTGTAGCACTAATCTTTTTAGAATCACCAACTGCTAAAGACATGTTAAGAGGATTTACAGTTACACCGGTAACAGCAACCTTTTCAATGTTAATAGTTACTTGGGCAGATTTACCTGAACCATCAGTTGCTTCAGCAGTAATAGTTGCTGAACCTTCTGATACACCTGTTATAATGTAAGTATTAGCAGTGGTGCCTGGTTCTACTGTAGCTTTCGCATTATTACTTGATGTAACAAGAATAGTTTTATTTGTTGCAGTAGATTGAGTAACAACGACAGTAATAGTTAATTTCTCATTAACGTTTATAGCATTTTTCAAAGCTGTTATTCTAACATTTTCAACTGGCTCAATTACTGTAACAGTAATTACTTGCTCAAGATCAACGTTAGCAGAAGGTGTAACCCTAATAGTTGCAGTACCACCGCCAACAGCTAAGATAGTTCCATTATTATCTACAGTTACCACTGAATTGTCAGAAGAGCTATAGTTAACTTGCGTTTGCTCAGTATTAGCAGGAGTGTATGCAATAACAATATTTGCAGTTTCATTCTTGTTTATCGTAACGTTTGATGAACCATTAACTAAAGCAGTTATACCAGTAAGCTTAACAACCTCGGCCATAACAGTTACATCAATCTGATCGGTATAAGTCAATCCATCAGCATCAGTTACCGTTGCTCTAACAGTGACAACACCAGGTGTAGTACCTGCGGTTAATAGTCCTGTTGTAGGATTTATCTGAGCACCTGTTGATGTAGTGTTTACGATATCCCAAGTTGCTGTTTTATTTGTAGCAATTGGGTAAGATTTAGCTTCAAGTTGAAGTGTAGTGTTTACTTCAATAGGTGCAACGCTCGTTGTAATTGCAGCTGAGTCAACTGCTATACGGTACACAACAGATATTGTAGATTCAGCAAATCGTCCACTTGAACTACTTGCAGTAATCTTAACCGTTGTATTTGAAGTACCGCTTACAAGGATATTTCCTGATTGATCAACAGAAACAACTGAACTATTGCTTGATGACCATGATAAATTCTGGTCGGTAGCATTTGAAGGCTCAATAGTTGCAACTAATTTTTGTTGGAATGTGCGTTGCTTTTGAGTTAACACAACATCAAGTGTTGCAGGATCGATATTAACTGAAGTAACAGGTATTGTAGCTGTAGTGATAATTACTTTAATTGTAGCTACCAATCCATTTGCACTTGTTGCAGTAACAGTAATAGTATCGCTTGGTACAAGTGGAGTAACTATACCAGTCATATTATTAACTGTTGCGCTAGATTGTTCAGCAATATCTATAGAGAAATTAACTGTTTTATTTGCAGCAGTTGTTGGGTAGAACTGTAAGTATTGAGACAAATTAATTGTTGAACTTGAGTTCAAGTTAACTTGAGTTTGGCTAAAGCTTAAGTTCGTCAACAATATTTCAGTTACGTTAACAGCACATGATGATGTAAATCCACCAACCTCGGTTGTTGCAGTAATAGAAGCATTTCCAACTCCAACAGCAGTAACAAGTCCGCTAGCAGGATCAACCTTAGCTACAGATGGATTGCTTGATGAGTAAACCACGTTTTTATTTGTTGCATCGGTTGGATAGACTGTTGCAGAAACAGTAGCAGTACCTAATGTTGGGTGTCCAATCTGAAGTGCTAAAGTACCTGGATCAATAGTAACTGATGTTGGAGGAACAGCTGCTTTGGTTACAGTAAATGTTACGATTCCCTCAGCTGTTGATCCATCAGTACCGGTTACCTTGATAATGATAGAAGTACTAGCTGTTTGACCAGTAGATACTGTTTTGGCAGTTGCACCACCATCTACATCTACTGTTACAACCGATTGATCGGCAACTGTATAGGTAATAGTTTGTACAGTAGCATTTGAAGGTTGAACTTTAACAATTGATCTTAAATCAAATGTGCCATTTTCTAAAACAGAAACGGTTGATTGATCAAATGTAACACCGGTAACTGGTATCTTGATATCAGATACTGTTACAGTACAAGTGTTTGAAACTACAGCGCCAGGATCGTTTGCTTTAGCTGTGATAGTAGTAGAACCAGCCTTTTCACCTTTCACTTCACCGGTAACAGGATCAACTGATGCAATTGTTGGATCAGCAGATGTCCAAGTAAGTGTTTGATTTGTAGCATTAGTAGGTTCAATTATAGCAGTCAATGGTGATGTAGCACCAACATTAACAGAAACTACAGCGTTAATGTTAATTGAGGTGATATCAACATCTGGCAATGCACAATTTTTAACTACGAATGGTTTTGTAACAGCTTTTGAGCATGAAGTTGTTGAATTGGTTACAGTGTATGTAACACTATAATTTCCAGCTCCTAAAGTAACAGGGTTGATTGTAGCAGAAGTTACGTCTCCAGAATAAACACCTCCTGAAGGAGCACCATCAAGGGTTACTGGAGATGCATCACTACAAATATCAGCTATGTCACTCATGCTAACAACTGGCAACGCATTTACTGTTAATGTAACTGTAGCAGCAGGACCTTCGCAGGTTTCTGTTTGAGTTACATAATATGAAGTAGTTTGTGTTGCACTGGTTGGAGTATAAGACGTAGTAGCTCCGTTGATAGGCTGAGTTTTTGCAGCATCAGAATACCATTTCAAATCTGTTCCGGTTGCAGTAAGTGCAGGAATTGTTCCTCCCAAGCACATTTGTGCATTTGTAACAGTTGGTGCTTGTGTTGGACAAGCAGATACGTTCAATGTTGCAGTAGCAGAAGCCGATTTACAACCAGATACTGTTTGTGTTGCATAATAGAGATATGTACCAATTACTGATTGTGCATCAGCTTGGTATGAAGTACCACTTCCTACTGAACTTAATAATGATGCATCACTGTACCAAACTATACCTGTTCCAGTAGCTGTGAAAGCTGTAGGAGTGATATTTACAGCTGTAACAATCGAAGGATTGTCGATTACTGGAGGCTGAACTTCAGTAACTGTAATAGTTTGAGTGGCAACATTAGTACAGTTGTTAGCTTTAACTGTATAGGTAATAGTTTGATCATCACTTAATCCATGAGGATTGAATGTTGTACCAGAAACACCTAATCCGCTGAATGAACCACCATTTGGTTGAGCACTCAATGTTACGTTAGGAGCGTCTTGACATACATCAGCAAGAGGTGCGAAGTCTATAGAAGGAAGTGCGTTGATTGTCAACGTTACTTTCTTTTGTGGTCCTTCACAACCTACGGTTTGGCTTACATAGTAATCGTATGTTCCGGCTGCAGTTACAGTAGGAGTATATGTTTCACCAGTTCCAATAGACGTACCTGTTGAACTATACCATTTCAAATCTGTTCCGGTTGCTTTCAAGGAAGGAACCGTAGATCCTTCGCAAGAACTTACATCACTTGCTGTTGGAAGGCCAGTATTACAATCAGTAATTGTTAAAGTAACAGATACTGGTTGGCTTTCGCAACCTGATAAGGTATTAACAGCTGTAAATGTATGTGTTCCAGCTGCAGAATTATCTACTGATGGAGTAAATGTTCCTCCATTACCAACAGCTGCGCCGGTTGCACTTTCCCAAGAAATTGTACCAGCATCAGAAACTTTAGCTTCGAATGAAGGAATTGTTCCTCCTACCATTATTGATTGCGATGCATTTGTTACAACTGGGGTTGCAGGAGCAGTAACTGTTATCGAAACAGTATTACTGTTTGAACAATTGTTTGCATCAGTGTATTTGTGGGTAAGTGTATAAGAACCACCTCCTGTTGAAGGATTAAATGTTGTTCCTGTAACACCTAGACCTGTAACATTACCACCGGTTGCTGGAACAAGAGTTAATGTTTGAGGACCAGCATCAACACATAACGTATTATCTGCTATTGTAATAGATACGTCTGGTTTTGCATTGATAGTTGCAGTAGCATTTCCTCTTGGGCTCACACATTCTCCAGTACGTTGTGATGCGTAATATGTGTGTGAACCTGCAGTTGTTGTTGCAACAGTAAATGTAGCACCTGTACCAGCACTTGTTGTTGTTGTACCATCGGCATACCATGTGATATTAGAACCAGTAGCATTGAATGATGCTGCAGTTCCTTCACATGTATTTGTTGCAGTTACAACAGGAGCAGAAGGTAATGCAAGAATGCTATATGTAGCTTCTGTTTCATTACTTACGCATCCTTTGGCGTTGGTAGTAGTGGCAAAATATGAGTATGTACCTGCTGCGGTAACAGTTGGAGTGTATGAAGCACTTGTTGATACTTCAGCTCCACTATCATCTTTCCATGAGATTGGAGTACCTACTGCTACAATTGCTTCAGCTGGTTGACCGAAACAAATTTCGGCACCTGTTACTGCTGGTGCAGCTGGTTTTGCATTTACCGTTACGGTTATCGTTGATGCAACGCTCTCGCATGCATCTGTCTGAGTTACCTTGTATGTGTATGAACCTACAGCAGTAATTGTTGGTTGGTATGAAGGACCATCTGCAACGCTTGTGGTTGCAGAACCAATATACCATTTCAAACTTGTACCGGTTGCTGTAAGTGTTGGAGCAGCAGCACCTTCGCATATTTCATAAGATGCAGTTGTTACTGTTGGAGCAGCGGTCAAGCATGAAGATACTGTTGCAGAAACTTCTACTAGATCACTTGTACATCCATTTTCAGTATTTGAAACATAGAATGTAAACACATCACCGGTATTACCAGTAGCTGTTGCGTCTGAAGTATAAGATGCACTTGTAGCACCATTGATAGGAGTGCGTGAATTGTCATACCATTGGATAGAGCCAGAAGCAGTTGCGTTGAATGTAACAGATTCTCCAAGACCTACCGACTTATCGGCGGCAACAGGAGCAGTTGCATTATTTACTTCAACGATAGTAGTACCACTAGTAGCACATCCTGTTGTGATGGCATAGGTGATAGTGTTTGATCCTGATAAACCTGCAGGATTGAAACTAGTTCCCGTTACACCGCTTCCGCTGAATGTACCACCTGTTGGGGTTGCAGATAATGTAACAGCTGTTCCATTTCCGCATAATGGACCTACTGGAGTAATAGTTACCGTAGGTTTAGCAGTAACGGTAACCGATGCATTAGCAGTTCCGGTACAACCATTAGTTGTTACCGAATAAGTAATTGCAGAAGCACCTACTGTTGTTGGGGTAAATGTTGTACCCGAAACGTTAGTTCCGTTGAATGTACCACCGGCAATATTTACTTTAGTAGTAAGATTGATTGGAGCATCACCTTCGCAAACGCTTGTTGGCATACCTTGGAAGGCTACAGCCGGAGTTGCATTTACTGTAATATCTGCTGTTGCTGTTCCAACACATCCGTTACTTGTTACAGTATACGTAATGGTATTGGTACCAACATTTGTAGCAGATGGTGTAAATTGACTACCTGTAACACCTGTACCATTGAATGTACCACCAGCTGGTGTTGCAGACAATGTTACTGCAGGAGAATTTGAACATTGTGCAGGTACTGTGGTTATTGTCGGAACCTGAGCATCTATTACTTCAAAATCAAATGTAGTACTTGCAGAGCAAGTAGTTGTAGGATTTGTATAAGAATATGAAAGTGAATGAACCATAGCATCCAACGTTGCTGGATTAATAGCTCCTGTTATTGGAGCATAATCCATACTTAGTGAACCTCCTGTTGGTGAAAGTACCGGTGTGAAAGGAGCTGCACTTTTACATACTGTAGCATTTACTCCAGTTATTGAAACAACGGGAAGGGCATTGATGGTTAGTGTAACTGCTAAACGTGTTGTACTTTCACAAGATCCATCTGTTTTGGCTGCGTAGAAAGTATATACCCCTGCAGCTGTTTTGTTGTGAGTAAATTGAGTTACATTCGATGCTAATGCACTTCCGCCAGTCTGTACATCATACCAATTTAGACTTACAGTCGAAGTAAGTTTTATATTAGTAGTTGTACCAACACAATAAGATTTATTTGGAACCTCACTTGCCGTTGGAGCTGTTACTGGGCATGTTACATTTACCGTAACAGTAGCTGTAGCATTAGGATTATCTAATGATGTAATAGTAAGTGTTGTAGAACCAATAGCAGATCCAGTAACTGTAACTGTGCCTGGATTTGTAATAACACTTGCTATACTTTTGTCAGCAACATCTGTTGAGAGATCTTTGTTTGTTGCCGATGTAGGATTATAAGCTATTGTTACATCTTGAGAGCCTCCAAGAGGGATATTCAACGTTGTTGGTGAAGCAAGAATACTTGATATTCCAACACCTGAAACCGTTAGCTCGAATAAATCGAATTTGGTAGCATCTGCTTGTGATGTAACGGTAATATTGGTATACCCTACAGCCGATGCATTAATTAATCCGGTAGAACTTATTGTTGCAACACTTGGGTTTGAGCTGGTATAAGTTACCGTTTTATTTGTTGCACCTGAAGGTAATACTTCAATAGCTGTTTGTAATGAACCGCCAATTGTAAGCGAATGTGTAGTTGCAGACGGTGTAGTAAATGCAACACTTGAAACTGGAGTTGCAACAACTTCAACACTTGCAGAAGAAGTAATATCGGGTATGCCATTACATGACAATGTTGCTGTAATAGTCACCGGACTTCCTCCTGTGAGAATATTACCCGTAACGGTAGCACTTGCATTAGTACCGGTTACTGATGCGTTAGCATTACTAGATGACGACCAAGCAATACTATATGTTCCGGTTCCGGTTACTGTTGGAGTAAGCGTACCAGTTTGACCAACCTGAAGTTGTAATGAAGTTGGAGCAATATTCATTGCAGAAGGACAAACAACCTCAGGATTTACGGTAATTGTACGAGCAGCAGATGTTATAGTACCTGAGCTGCAATCACCGATACTTACAGAAATTGTTCCAGAAGTAACTGCAGTAACACTGGTAGTAGTGATTGATGCATTATTACCACTTGGAGTTACAGTAAATGGAGCGCCTGGAGAAGCAGTCCAAATCACATTCTCGATTGTAGCATCTGCTGGTGTTACAGAGAATGTTAACAATGTAGTTTGCGGGTGATTTAACGTTTGATTTGCTTGTGTAATAGTCACAATAGATGGAGTAATACAACCCGGACGTACATCGATATCAACAGATGGACCATACATGTTGTCAGATGGATCAACTGCATATAAAACATACAATCCAACGTCAAATGATGCAGTAGCTATACTTACCGGAACACCGGCGGTTGCAGAAACACTTGAAACTGCATAACCCCCTAAATCAGAAGGGTAGTTGATTGATCCAATATCAGCTTTTTTTATCACGTATATTGTTGCAGCTTCGTTTGAAGTAGCCGCTATACTACCTGTTGTTTTATTTTGAACCACAGTAGTAATGTCTGTTAAAACTGGTGCTCCAGCATCAATTACAGTAACTGTTCCTTTAGAGTTTGAAATGTTATCTGAATAATCGATAGCGTAGAATATCCAAGAACTGGCTAAGTCAACTGTTACAGGAATTGATAAAGCTGTGGTTACATCTTTTGCAACTGGTTCAGAAACAACAGCAGCTAGTTGAATTGCGGTTTTGTCTTTTGCTGTTCCTGTTGGTACCATGTAAACCACCGCATCTTCGTTAACTGTTACCGTTACTGCAGCACCTCTTGAGTAGTTACCCGTAGAGTTCTGAGTGATAATTGGAGCGGTAACATCAGTAATTTGAAGTCCATCGGGAGCAGCTTTACGCGATACCTCACCGGTTACAGGATTGTATGCATAGATATCGTAATATCCTGGAGCTAATGTTCCTAGAGGTACTGTAGTAAGAGCGTCTTTCGTGCATGTAGCTTTCACGGCTACACCTCTTGTTACAGAATCTTTAAGAGCTTGAGCAAGACGAGGAGTTCCTCCCGGTACAACATATATTTCGCCATTTACCGTAGCTTTACCTGTTGCAGAACCACCCATAGGAGCAGTTGTAGAAGTTGCATACACGCGTAATGTAGCTCCTATTGATATATAGTCGAAGGTTACAGTTCCTGGCCACAAATCTGGGTTTGTAGCACCGTCTGTTTTCCAAATATATAGGTTACAAGCTACAATATTTGTAGCATCAACAGGACCGGTATCACCGTATTTGTTTACAAGTTTACCTGCTAATGGAATAACATAATCATGTTGTGCTCCGTCTGCGGTTAATTGAATAGCAGGGATCGCATCGGTAGATCTTGCGTTGATTAAGTCAACCACATCGGCTCTTATCCAAACTGTTTGTCCACTTGGAACACTTGCCCTGAAACGAATATTCGGATCGGCTGTAATGTCCCAAACCTCTTCAGATAACACGTTAGAAACATTTGGTCCGAAAGAGATATAATCTCCATTCATACCTGGATAGGTAACCGTACAAGCTGCCACTGTTACAGGTAATGTGCCAGCTGCAACATTTTCTGTCCAAGTGTAATAGGTATCAGCATCTTTTTTACCACCACCAATATTTGTGGTAACATAATCGCCAGTCACATCAAAATCGTCTCTCCAGCCAAATGCTACAGCACGGTTGCGAAGATTAAGTATTGGTTGAGAAAGAAATTGAGACAACTTTATACCATTCAATCCTTTAGCTGAAGTACCAGTGTAAGATAATGTTATTATATCAGAGGTGCCATAAGCTGCATCCATGGTGAAAATAAGCATACTTTTATCAACATCATCAATAGCTACTGAAATTATGTTCCCAGTTGAGAAAACGAAGTCTGCTAAGTTTGTCGGAACAGCCATAGCTGTGGTGAATTTAACCTTTACTTGCTTACCGTCAATTGTAGTAAATCCACGATCGAAATCGGTAGTTGCTGGTGGTTCGCATAACTTAATGTCATCGAAGAAAATTGCACGAGCAGATGTAACCAAAGCTTCAGGCTCAACATCAATTTGGATTTGATTGAGATTTGTTGTAGTTTCTTTTTGAGATTTAAAATCTAAAACAACATCGTACCAAGTATTAGCAGCAACACATTTGTAGTTTGCAGAAATAGCTGTTTTCCAAGCATTTCCAGCTAAGAACTTATCTTGCAGTCGAACTCTCACATTTGCACCAGCATAGTCAGAGCGTATTTTAAATTTAAGAAGATATGCTGTTTTTATTCGTGCATTAAGTGTACTGTCAGTTGTAGCAACTTTTGATAAAGATCCTTGTGCTGATGCGTACATATAAGTATCTCCTGTACCAACATTTTTGGTAAATTTTATTACTGTGCCAGTTCCCGAAGGATTAGCAGTTGATGTACTCAAAGTACCACCAGGTGACCAAGTTCCCCAAGCCATTTTCAATGGATCAACAGTTTCAATATCGTAACAAGTCTCGGTCAAGAAGTTGTTGATTACTGGCATATTTGTGAAACCTCTTACAGTACCACCATCGGCAGATTTTAATGCACCTGGGGTATAAGTAACTGTAATTACATCTGATTTAGAAGCAACAAGACCTGAAGGTAAATCTAAACGAAGGATCAAGGGATCTGTTGGGTCAATATCAATAGCATCGTTTGTACCTACTGGACTTCCATTAATTTTTACCGAGTAGTCTCCCTTGCTGAATGTGTTTTTATCCATTGCTTTGCTGAATACTATAAGAACAGTATCACCAAAAACATTTGTAGCTGCAGATTGAGCATAAGGGCGAGCGCAGAAGAGGTTATCTTTCACCGGGAAATCAGAAAATGCCGCAACTACTTTGTTATCGGCAGATTTTAATGAAGTACCCGAATATGCAACTTCTATCACTGGTTCTTCGGTTGGAGCCGCAAGTGTTAAGATAATAACTTTGTTATTGGAACCACTTAAAGCAGCACCTGTTACAGTAACCGGAATAGGAGTATTTAAATTATCCATCGTTACCGACCAGCCTGATGAAGATACAGATGAACTTAACATTGGTTTGTTGAATTCAACATATATTTTTGAGCAACCACCTGTAGCATCGTTGTATGCTTTAGCAGGAGCAGGGTTCATGTCGTAGAAATTAGGCATGTTACCTGTCATACAAAGTAAGTAGAGGAGCTGAGTGGTAGTGGTGAAGTACTGAGAGTTTGCTCCCTCAGATTTCACTGTTTCAGAGAATGTTTTGTTGAGTAATGTTTGGTTTGCGGAATTTGTCATAGCCGAAATACCAAGACCACCGGTGAAACAAGCATTTGAATAAATTCCTTTGTTATTGAGAGGAGCTGTTAATCCAGTAGCAGCTTGACCAGCAAGGGTATAACCATCTACTGCTTTTTCAGGTTGTCCAGAAAGTGAAGTATTTACCCAATTTGCTACTTTATCAACAATGAGTTTTGCATCTGCATCGCCATACCAAGCATAAGCTTGAGCAAAACGCCACGGTACACGAATAGCATCATAGAGGAAGTATGATTCGAATTTACCTGCACCAATACCCTTTGAATCAGCAGTACAATTGTTGCAAGCATTACCAAGGTTTTGACCTTGAGTGATTAATGCACCACTAGGCCAAACCCAGTCAGGCACCAAACCTGTAGAAGAGTTTTGACAAACTTTTATCAAATCGTAATGATTTTGAGCCACATCGTTCCAAGCAGTACCTTGAGTGTGACCTGCTTGAGCGAATAATTTTAAAGCATTGGTAATGAAATACGATGGGTTAAGCACCGCATCGAACATATCACCAGGTTTAATGAGTCGTTTGTTTGAGAAGCCTGAATATGGTTGAGTTTCATATGCCCAAATTTTATCAATAAGGCTCATTGCCGCAGTTTGATATGAGGCATCGTTCCATTGTTTTGCTGCGAGAAGAAGAGCTTGAGCTACGTCAATATCGGCATCTGGTGCAGCGTTGGCATCGATGACGGTGGGAGTGCCCCAACCTTTTACTTTCCAGTTCATCAATCCGTTACCATCGAGACTTGCTTTGTAGTAGTTGAACAATTTGTCAAAGCAAGCTTTAGTGTTGTTGGTGGAATTGTCCATGTATACCATAATGAGCATACCATAGCCAATACCTTCTGAAACGGTGGCTGAACCGTCTTCGCCCGGTTGTTGGAACTTGATACGGGCTTGTGTTCCACTCTCGGTGTAGTACGTGGCCTTCCACTCCGAGTAGATTGCCTGAATACCAGCTGTATTGGTATTCGTGGCTGTGATACCGTACGGGTACTTGTAGTTTTGCGGGAAGGGGAAGTTCTGCGCCATAGATCCCAACCCGAAGGTAAGGAACAACATGCAGAACAGCATCACCTTTCGAAGCAAACCACCAGTAACCGATACACGGTTGATTTTGGTATTAGTTTTCATCTTCATATTAATTAAATTAAAGGTTTACATTAAAAAAATCGCAGGGATTATTCGGCATTTGCGGCCGGACAACCAACTTTAAAAAATCGAATATTTCCCCATTACCTAAAAAAGCACACAAATTTATAATTTTTGTGGAATTATTAAACAGGTTATGAACATTTTTTTTAGACTTATGGCGGTGAGTGGCATTTGTCGTACCCGGGAAATGGGCTATAACAAAGGCCTATGTGATGATTTAGTTTTTTC
>Ga0179941_1019592_pt1 | contig 12466 bp, 12 predicted proteins | sample AD_UKC048_sludge_FD_135968 | JGI IMG/M metagenome (GOLD analysis project Ga0179941, IMG submission 135968) | Active sludge microbial communities of municipal wastewater-treating anaerobic digesters from Illinois, USA - AD_UKC048_MetaT... | ecosystem: Engineered > Bioreactor > Anaerobic >... | reverse complement strand
CTTTTATCATAGCAGGTCGGACTACCAACGATAGTGGGCAAACGCCTTATTGGCATCAGCCATCTTGTGGGTGTCTTCTTTCTTCTTGTAAGCAGTACCGGTGCTGTTAAAAGCATCGACAAGCTCAGAAGCAAGCCGTTCGGACATTTCATGACCTGAACGGGCACGAGCTGCGTTAATAATCCAGCGCATTCCAAGGGCTTCGCGACGTGAATCACGAATTTCTATCGGAACCTGGTAGGTAGCACCACCAACGCGGCGGCTTTTTACCTCAACCATGGGCTTTACGTTATCAAGGGCCTTAAGAAAAACCTCGAGGGGCTCTTTTTCAGTTTTTTCCTTGATCTTGTCCATGGCATCATAGATGATGCGAGTACTGGTGGCCTTTTTGCCATCAAGCATCATACGGGTTACAAATTTGGTAACCACGACACTGTGATACTTGGCGTCGGGAGCCACGGGTCTGTCGATTGACTTATTCTTTCTTCCCATGAGTATCCTCCTTATGCCTTAGGCCGTTTGGCGCCGTATTTTGAACGGCTGCGTTTGCGATCTGCAACTCCAAGGGTGTCCTTGGTTCCGCGAACAATGTGATAGCGAACACCAGGAAGATCCTTAACGCGTCCACCGCGAATAAGAACTACCGAGTGCTCCTGAAGATTATGTCCAATACCCGGAATGTAGGCGGTAACTTCAATACCGTTACTGAGCCTAACACGAGCAACCTTACGAAGAGCCGAGTTCGGCTTCTTGGGGGTTACGGTCATAACGCGGGTACAAACCCCGCGGCGCTGGGGGCAAGACTGAAGGGCAGGGCTTTTGGTCCCGTACACAACAGACTTACGTCCCTGTTTAATCAATTGGTTTATTGTAGGCATCTGCCTTGTCTCCTATCATAATCCGGCAGCACTCCGGATAGAATCACATTCAGGTGTCGATAATACCCGTTGCCGGGTATTACTGTCAATCGTTCTCGTCCGGTTCGTAATCAGTATCGTCCTCGATAGTCTCCGTAGCCTTCTCGAGTTTTCGCCTTTCGATAATCTCATTCATCTGGATATCAAGGTCAGCGTTCTCCTTGTCAAAGAGCTTTACGTTTCTATACTGCCTGATACCGGTACCGGCTGGAATCAAGTGACCAATGATTACGTTTTCCTTAAGGCCTCGCAAACTGTCGCTTACACCGGCTATAGCGGCGTTGGTCAATACTCTGGTGGTTTCCTGGAACGAAGCCGCCGAGATAAACGAATCGATATTAAGCGAAGCCTTGGTAATTCCCTGGAACATCGGTCAAGCGATAGCAGGTTGACCACCTTCCGCCATAACACGGTTGTTTTCCTCGTGGAACTTGTATTTATCGACCTGTTGGCCAAAGATAAACCGGGTATCCCCTACCGCGACGATTTCGACCTTGCGAAGCATCTGACGAACGATAACACCGATGTGTTTATCGTTGATCGCTACACCCTGCATACGATATACCTGCTGGATTTCGTCCATCAGGTAATTCTGAAGGGCATTTTCGCCGGAAATAGCAAGAATGTCGTGAGGATTAAAAGCGCCATCGCACAACTGCTCTCCAGCCTCGACAGTATCACCGTCGCGAACAAGGAGCCGCTTACCCATGGGAACCAGATGCTTGAATTCCTTTCCATACTGATCGCGAACGATGAGTACGCGCTTACCCTTAAGAATACCCTTAAACGATACAGTACCCGTAATCTGAGCAAGGACCGCAGGGCTCTTGGGCTTGCGAGCTTCAAAGAGTTCAGAAACACGGGGAAGACCTCCGGTAATATCCTTGGTCTTGGCCGATTCCTTAAGCATCTTGGCGATAATATCTCCGGCCTTAATCGATTGCTTGTCATCAACGAGGAGGTATGCGCCTCCCGGAAGATAATAAGAACCGATAGTGTTACCAGATTCGTCTGTAATAAGCACACGAGGCTGTTTAGTATCAAGCTGGAATTCACTGATTCGCTTTTCAATCTTGCCGGTTTCTTCGTCAAGCTCTTCGCTCAGGGTAGAACCAGGAATAATATCCTCGTAATGGACGTAACCATTAAACTCGGAGATTATCGGTTCAGAGAACGGATCGAAGGTAGCGATGGTTTCTTGAGCGGCAACGTAATCGCCGGCTTTTACCACGATTTCCGAACCGTTCCTGATTTCCAGCTTTTGATCTTGACTGATCAGATACAGCTTTTTGCCCTTAACCGACACATAAGCGATATCGGTGGAAACAACTTCCTTGCCACCATGTGAATAAAGGGCTTCTCCCTTAAGGATTCGCCGTCCATCCTCGACCAAAAGCTTATCCTTGGTGTCAAGTTCAAACTCGCGGACAACCTTGTTAACGGTAACCGCACCCTTTCGGGTAAACAGCCAATTACCATTAGCGAGCACTACGTGCGTACCGGCAACGTCCCGGATAATAACCGGGTACTTGAGCAGGATACGGTTTTCTTCGCTAATCTTGGTCGCAGTACCACCAACGTGGAACGTACGCATGGTAAGCTGGGTTCCCGGCTGACCGATAGACTGCGCGGCAATAATACCAACAGCTTCACCAATTTCGATAATCTTGTTGTGTGCAAGGTTGCGTCCATAGCACTTAACACAGACACCATGCTTGGATTCGCAGGTAAGTACGGTCCTGAGTTTAACCGATTCAACACCGGCAGCTTCAATATCCTGAGCAATTTCGTCGGTGATAAATTCGTTAACGTCTATAATAACGTCATGGGTAATAGGATGAACTACGCGCTCCAGGGTGTAACGTCCGGTAATGCGGCTGGAGAGGGATTCAACGATGTCGTCACCTTCCTTGATAGCCTGATACTCGGTACCGTTAATGGTTCCACAATCTTGTTCGTTAACAACCACATCCTGCGCAATATCGACGAGACGACGAGTAAGATATCCGGCGTCTGCGGTCTTAAGCGCGGTGTCGGCCAGACCCTTACGGGCACCGTTGGTCGAAATAAAGAATTCGATAACGGTAAGACCTTCCTTAAAGTTAGAGCGGATCGGAAGTTCGATGATGTCGCCGTTTGGCTTGGCCATAAGACCACGCATACCAGCGAGCTGACGAATCTGGTTGCGGCTACCGCGCGCACCAGAAGTAGCCATCATATAGATGGTATTAAATCCATCTTTATCACCCTCAAGGGTCTTCATCATTATATTAGTAAGATCTTCGTTGGTCTTTGACCATACCTCAACTACGCGGTTATAGCGTTCGTCCTGCGTAATATGACCTTGCTGATACTGCTTCTGAATACCCTCTACTTCCTTATTGGCCTTCTCGATCATCTGCTGCTTTTCGTCCGGAACGATAATGTCGTCCATAGAAAGGGTTGCGCCAAAGAAGGTAGCATACTTATAGCCGGTATCTTTGAGCTGATCGAGCATACGAACAGTTAGCCAGGGACCACTTGCCTTATGAACAGATTCAATAAGCTTACGTATCTGCTTGTCGTCCAGGGTAAGATTAGTAAAGGGAACACCTTCGGGCATTTCTTCGTTGAATATTAAACGACCGGCGGTGGTTTCCACCAAGGCGCCCCGGTAGTTAACATTGATAAGCGACTGCCAGCCAATAGAGCCTATTTCGGCAGCCATCATTACTTCTTCAACATTGGTAAAGCGATGACCGGTACCCTTTCCGTTTGGTTTTATCTTGGTAAGATAATACAAACCCAAAACCATATCCTGAGAAGGATATACAATGGACTTTCCGTTTGCAGGGTCAAGGAGGTTTCGGCTGGAGAGCATGAGCGTCCAGCATTCCATCTGAGCTGCCTGGGTAAGCGGAACATGGACCGCCATCTGGTCTCCGTCGAAGTCGGCGTTAAACGCCTTACATACCAGGGGATGAAGGCGAATAGCCTTACCATCTACCAGCACCGGCTCAAAGGCCTGAATACCAAGACGGTGAAGAGTCGGCGCGCGGTTAAGCATAACTGGATGCTCGCGTACGACCTCGTCCAGAACGACAAACACCTCCGGGGATTCTTGCTCCACCAAAAGCTTGGCCTTCTTGATATTGTATACAACATCTTTATCAACGAGTTTCTTCATGATAAATGGCTTGAAAAGTTCAAGAGCCATTTTGGTGGGAAGACCGCATTGCCAGAGCTTAAGCTCGGGACCAACTACGATTACCGAACGACCGGAGTAGTCAACGCGCTTTCCAAGCAGGTTCTGGCGGAATCGCCCCTGCTTACCCTTAAGCATATCCGAAATAGACTTGAGCGGACGATTGGACGCTCCCTTAATAACGCGCTTTCGCTTTGAATTATCAAAGAGGGCATCTACCGCTTCCTGAAGCATACGCTTTTCGTTGCGGATAATGATATCGGGAGCATTAAGCCCCATAAGCCGCTTAAGACGGTTGTTACGGTTAATAACACGGCGATACAAGTCGTTAAGATCGCTGGTTGCAAAACGACCACCGTCGAGCTGGACCATCGGCCTGAGCTCGGGAGGAATAACCGGAACAACATCAAGAACCATCCAGGAAGGCTTGTTGGTTGACGCACGGAAATTTTCTACTATTTCGATTCTTTTAAGAAGCCGTTTATCGCTCTTGGCACCCTTCTCGATCATCTTGGCACGAAGTTCCGCGGCAAGTTCATCAAGGTTCAGATTCTCAAGAAGCGTTTTAATCGCTTCGGCTCCCATACCAGCGGTAAAAGATCCACCGTAGCGCTCGGTTGCTTCCTGGTATTCTTCTTCGGTGAGTAACTGGTTCTTCTTAAGATCTGTGTCGCCCGCATCAATTACAATAAACTTTTCGTAGTACAGAATTGATCTGAGAGCGGCAACTTGTAAATCAAGAAGCAAGCCCATGCGGCTAGGCACAGAACGGTAATACCAAATATGGGAGACTGGAGCTGCAAGCTCAATGTGTCCCATGCGTTCGCGGCGAACCTTGAAGTGGGTAACCTCAACACCGCAACGATCGCAAATAACGCCTTTATAGCGGATAGATTTAAACTTACCGCAATAGCATTCCCATTCCTTGGTAGTACCAAAAATGCGCTCACAAAAAAGACCGTCTTTCTCTGGTCTGAGGGTACGGTAATTGATGGTCTCGGGTTTTTTCACCTCTCCGTACGACCACGCACGGATCGTTTCGGGAGAGGCGAGCTTTATCATCAAACTGTCAAAATCCTGAATGTCTCTCATCTTTGGTCCTTATCAGAAATTGGAGCCGGTTTTTGCGATCAGTTCCTCATCACGCTCGGTGAGGGGGATCTGCTTGCCCTTCGCGTCATAGATAGTGAAATCAAGCGCGAGACCGCGAAGTTCCTGCACGAGAACGTTAAACGACTCGGGAACGCCGGCCGCGGTGGACGGCTCTCCCTTGACGATGGATTCATATATCTTGGAACGACCGTTCATGTCGTCCGACTTGATAGTAAGAAGTTCTTGCAGTGTGTTAGCGGCGCCATACGCTTCAAGAGCCCATACTTCCATTTCTCCAAGGCGCTGACCACCGAATTGGGCGTTACCACCGAGAGGCTGCTGGGTAACCAGCGAGTAGGGTCCCGTGGAGCGAGCGTGCATCTTGTCGTCTACCAGGTGATGAAGCTTCATGAAGTAGATAACACCGACAAATACGGGGTTATCAAACGGAATGCCCGTTCGGCCATCTCGAAGCATAACCTTGGAGTTTGTGGGGAACCCTGCTTCCGTCAGTTTTGCCTCGATCTGTTCGTTCGAGGGAGACTGGAAGATAGGGGACTCATACCACTCATTGAGCCTAAGGCCAGCTAGACCAAGCTCAGACTCCATAATCTGTCCGATATTCATACGGCTTGGAACACCAAGCGGGTTAAGACAGATATCAAGCGGCGTGCCATCTTCAAGGTAGGGCATATCTTCTTCGGGAAGAATGCGCGCAACGATACCCTTGTTTCCGTGGCGTCCGGCCATCTTGTCACCTTCGCGAAGCTTTCGCTTTGTCGCGATAAGTACCTTGACTACCTCGTCAACGCCGGGATTAAGATCGTCGCCTTCAGTTCTCTTAAGACGCTGAACGTCGATAATCGTTCCCTCAACTCCGTGCGGAACGCGCAAAGAAGAGTCTCGCACTTCCTTGGCTTTTTCACCGAAGATAGAGTTAAGAAGCTTAAACTCGGGTGTTGTCTCAGTTTCACTCTTGGGGGTGACCTTACCGATAAGAATATCACCCGAGCGAACCTTGGCGCCTATGCGGATAATACCTTCCGCATCGAGGTTATCAAGGCTCTTTTCTGCGATATTCGGAATATCACGAGTAAGTTTTTCCGGACCGAGCTTGGTTTCCCGAACTTCGGTAACGAATTCCTTGATATGGATGGAAGTAAACATATCTTCCTTAACGACACGTTGAGATATCAAAATGGCGTCTTCGTAGTTATACCCGTTCCAGGGAACGAATCCGACAAGGATGTTTCGTCCCAGGGCAAGCTCACCATGATAGGTAGCAGGTCCGTCGGCAAGAGGAGTTCCCTTTTCTACTTTTTGACCGGGCTGAACGACCGGACGTTGATGATAACAGGTATCCTGGTTGGTCCTCTGATACTTAAGAAGGGGATATTCGTCTCGAATCTCCTTATCTTTTACGCCGGTCGGTTTAATGATGACCATTTCTGCAGAGACAAACTCGACAGTACCCGGGCGCTTGGCCTTAACCAGAACACCGGAGTCAAAGGCGCATTTTCCTTCCATACCCGTACCAACACGAGGCGGCTCCGGGAATACGAGCGGAACAGCTTGCCGCTGCATGTTTGAACCCATGAGGGCGCGGTTCGCGTCGTCGTGTTCCAGGAAGGGAATAAGCGAAGCGGACACAGAAATAATCTGCTTGGGTGAAACGTCCATATACTGAACGTCTTTTGGAGGACGAGTGGTGTAATCACCGTGACGACGACAAGATACCTGATCGACATTAAAGTTTCCTTTATTGTCGATAGTAGTTTGCGCCTGAGCGATGTAATACTTGTCCTCGTCCATAGCGGAAAGATAATCAATCTCGTTTGTGGCAACGCCATTTACTACCTTAACGTATGGAGCTTCCAGGAAGCCGTAGTCATTAACGCGAGTATAGTTCGCCAACGAAACGATAAGACCGATGTTTGGACCTTCCGGAGTTTCGATCGGGCACATGCGTCCATAATGGGTGTAATGAACGTCGCGGACCTCGAAGCCCGCGCGATCGCGGGAAAGACCACCAGGACCGAGCGCGTTAAGACGACGCTTATGAGTAAGCTCCGCCAGGGGATTTACCTGATCCATAAACTGGGAAAGTTGGCTTGAACCAAAGAATTCTTTTATGGCGGCGACAATCGGCTTGATGGAGATAAGATCCTGGGGCTTTATGGTCTCGGTTTCCTTAAGACTCATACGCTCCTTGGCGATACGTTCCATGCGCGAAAAGGCGGTTTTAAGGGTATTGGTCATCAGCTCGCCCACAGAGCGAACACGACGATTGCCAAGGTGGTCGATATCATCGATGGATTCATCCCCAACATACACCTGAATAAGGTACTTCATCGTAGAGATGATATCTTCTTTAACGAGGGTGTAGTCTGCAACCGGCTCCGGATAGTCAAACTTCTTGTTGAGCTTATAGCGTCCCACCCGTCCAAGATCATAGCGACGGGAGGAGAAGAACATTGAATGAAGGTCTTTTTCCGCAGCTTCGATGGTAATGGGTTCACCGGGCATAAGAACGGAATACACTGCGGCAAGCGCATCTTCCTTACTCGGCTCGTCTCCTTCTACATCCTTACCGGAGTAGCGGATTTCCTCGCGCTCAAAGCAATTGATAATCATGGCTGAATCGAGAGAGTCATCGGCACCAAAATCAATTACGGTAATCTTGGTCACCTTATTCATGACAAGCTCGTCGATATTGTGCGGATGAATTTTTTCTCCAGCCTTGTAAAGCTTCTTTTCGTTGCCTTCCTCGTCCTTGATAAACACGGCAGAAGCGAGGACCTTACCAACCAGCTTGTCTTGTTTTGCCCTGTCTGAAGAAACAGTCATATTGGTTGTTTTATAGAAGCAACGAATAATGTCTTCCCGGGTCTCGTAGCCAAGAGCCCTAAGGAAGAGCGTGCCTAGAATCCGTTTTTTACGGTCGATCTTGGCATATACCAGCTCTTTTTTCTGGTCAATCTCGAACTCAAGCCAGCTTCCGCGATAGGGAATGATGCGGCTTGAATACACACCTTTTTCGTGACTAAAGATAACACCGGGAGAACGGTGTATCTGAGAAACAACAACGCGTTCGGCGCCATTGATGATAAAGGTTCCACGATCGGTCATGAGCGGAATATCGCCCATGTATATGTCTTTCTGCCGGATTTCTCCGGTCTGCTGGAACATCAAATTGATACGGGCCTTAAGAGGCACCGCGTAGGTTAAACCCTTCTGCTTGCATTCAAGTTCGGAAAATTTGATATTTTCTTCATCGAGCTCATAAAACTCGTACTCGAGGAGCATGTCACCGTTCGGGCTTTCGATGGGAAAGGTGGAACGAAAAACGTCTTCAAGACCCACCTCTTCCGAGGACTCACTAGACTTGGTCTTGTCTCTCTGAAGAAATTTCTCATATGACGAAAGCTGAATATCAATGAGGTCGGGCAAATCCATAAAGCTGCGAATGGTTTTGCCGATATACTGACGGTTGATCGCCTGATTTCTTGCGAACATCCCATACCCCCTAAAAAACGAATAAACACGATAGCGAAGAAGCGGGCATTACCCGCCACTCCGTTGACTACAAAAGGTCCCCGCCGAATAACTCGGCAGGAACCTTAGGGAAAAATTGTTTCTATGACGCATCCTGCCGCAAAGCAGGATTAAGGACGAAATCAGGCAATCTCGACCACACCACCGGCGGCAGTGATCGATTCCTTGATCTTGTTCGCTTCGTCCTTGGAAACGTTCTCCTTGAGAGTCTTGGGCGCACCCTCGACAAGGTCCTTCGCTTCCTTGAGTCCAAGACCGGTAACGGTGCGGACTTCTTTGATAACGGCAATCTTTTTGTCGTCTGCAGAAAGACCCTTAAGGGTAACGGTAAACTCAGTCTGCTCTTCGGCAGGAGCGGCTCCAGCGGCGGCGCCACCGGCCATAACGGCAACGGGAGCAGCGGCGGTTACGCCAAACTTCTCTTCCATAGCCTTTACGAGTTCAGAGACCTCAAGAATGGTCATTCCCGCGATAGCATCCAGAATCTGGTCATTGGTTAAAGCTGCCATATTATCTTCTCCTAAAAAAATATCTTACAACCCAAGGAGGGCTGCCCGTTTCGTATAACGCCAGGCGTTATCGAAACGATTTATCGCACGATCAGGTGGACAGCCATGAAAAACACATAGTGCCTCTCCATGAAGCCTGATCGCACGTATGTTTGTTACGCCTGTGCTTTCTGGTCTGCCACGGCCTGCAGTGTGCGAGCGAGCTTGGAAGTGGTCGCCTGCATTGCGGACATAAGCATAGAGATAAGCTCTTTCTTTCCAGGGAGCTTTGCAAAAGCTTCGATCTTTGCGGGATCAAAAACCTCTCCACCAATAAGAGCACCCTTAATAACAAGAGCAGGGTTTTCCTTGGCGAAGTCGAAAAGCACCTTTGCCGCGGTGTTTGCTTCCTCGGTAGGAAGGGCAACTGCGGTCGGTCCAACAAAGAAGGAAGAAACATCACCCTTATTCAATTCCTCAAAAGCGATGCGCGCAAAGTTGTTTTTAACAACCTTGTAGGTGCAACCCTTTTCCCGAAGCTGATCGCGAAGAGCAGAAATCTGTTCTACGGACAAACCGCGGTATTCGGTAAAGATATAGTCAGTGACGGTTTCAAACCTGGTCTTGATGTCGGCAATAGCCGCGGTTTTAGCGGGCTGTAGTTTCTTTGCTTGTATTGCCATAATTACTCTCCTGCCTTATAGGCAACCCAGACACCGGGGCCCATGGTGGAACTGACGGAAACAGACTGAACGAAGTCGGCCTTAGCGTCAGAAGGCTTCTTACGCGCCATTTCGGTAAGGAAGGCCTCAATATTTTCCACGATCTTGGTGGCTTCCATGGAAACCTTTCCGACCGGAAGATGGATAACACCGGTTTTATCGGCGCGGAACTCAACACGACCCTTTTTGAGCTCGTTGATAGCCGCTGCGATATCGTTGGTTACCGTACCAGTCTTGGGATTGGGCATAAGACCCTTGCGTCCAAGAACCATACCGAGACGACCTACGTCCTTCATCATATCGGGGGTAGCAACGGCAATGTCGAATTCCATCCAACCGCCCTTTACCTTCTCGATATATTCATCAGCGCCTGCAAAGGCAGCACCGGCGTCAAGGGCTTCCTTAACACGGTCTTCCTTACAGAACACGATTACCTTTTTTTCTCCCCTAAATTGATTGGGAAGAACAACGGTGTCGCGAACAGTCTGACTCTTGCCGAGCTTGAGCGCGACATGAATTTCTACGGTTTCGTCGAATTTGGCGAACTTAAGTTCCTTGATCATCTCAATAGCTTTGGGAAGATCGTATTGTTGAAGTAAATCAAACTTCTTGAGCGCATTGCGATAGTTTTTTTCCGTGTTTCATATTATCGCTCCACCTCTACACCCATACTGCGAGCAGTACCGGCGACAATCTTCTTTGCCGCTTCTATATCGTTAGCGGTAATGTCGGGCATCTTGATCTTGGCGATTTCTTCCAGCTTTGCCTTGGAAAGAACAGCAACCTTGTGAGTCGCAGAGTTCTCTGATCCCTTGGGAAGATTACAAGCCTTCTTGATAAGGACAGAAGCAGGCGGAGTTTTGAGGATAAACGTAAAAGTCTTATCCTGATACACCGTGATTACAACCGGAATAATAAGTCCAGGTTCCATGGTTTTTGTGCGATCATTGAACTGCTGCACAAACTGAGGAGCACTAACGCCATGAGGACCAAGCGCGGGGCCGACGGGAGGAGCAGGGGTTGCTTTTCCCGCGGGACACTGCAGCTTGATCAGGGCAGTGATCTTTTTCTTAGCCATAAGGTTCTCCTATTTGGTGATAGCGACGCTTCGGAGTAACACACCGAGTTTTACAGGAACTAAAGTCCTGCAAACGAAAGAAAGCCAACAAGCTTCTTTCCGTCTCCCATATATGAAAGAACGAAAAGCGTCCTGAAACAGGACGCCCTCTTCTTGCATGCTATATTTTTTCTACCTGTAAAAGATCAACTTCAACCGGTGTTGCGCGACCAAAGATTCCTACCATAACACGCAACTTATTGCGCTCGGTATTAACCTCTTCGATAGCACCGGTAAAGGAATCAAACGGACCGTCGATAATCTTGACCGTCTCGCCAACAGAAAACGACTGCTTGATGCGGGGAGATTTCTCTCCTTTAATTTCGCCAGCCTTCTGCAAAATCGCCTTGGCTTCTTCTGAACTAATGGGAGAAGGGCGAACACCACCAGGAGTGCCAACAAAGCCGGTAACACCCTGAATTTTACGTATAGCAGAGCAGGTTGCCTTCCAACCCAAATCGGGAAGATCCATCTCGATCAGGATATAACCGGGAAGAAATTTCTTTGTTACATTCCGCTTTTTGCCATCCTTAACCTCAACGACCTCTTCTATAGGTACCTTGATGTCAAGAACAACTTCACGGGAGATGTCACCGTTTTCGATGAGAGAGCGGATCGTCTTTTCGATTTTATTCTCATACCCCGAATAGGTATGCAGAATGTACCAACCTTTTGCCATTACATACGCCTAAAAAACAAGTTCCATACCAGCTACAAGTACAGCATCGAGGAAACCCAGCAAAATAGCGACGACGATCGTGGAAACCACGACCACCTTGACAGAGGAAACAACGTCTTCACGGGTAGGCCACACGACTTTATAAAGCTCGGCGACGCACTCCTTAAAAAACTGGACGATTTTCGACATACCAGTTCCACCTATTTGAAAAGTTTCTTGGCGGCAAGTCCATTACAGCCCGCGCCAAGTACATACAGGCCAGGCAGGACTCGAACCCGCAACATTCGGTTTTGGAGACCGACGCTCTACCATTGGAGCTACTGACCTGGGAAAAAGAAAAGGTCTCTTGCAAAACCGCTTCTTTCTCCCGGAGCAAGGAATAAACGCCTTGCTCCAGAAAAACCCGTCTTATTTGACCTTGGTTTCCTTATGAAGGGTGTGCTTGCGATCAAATGGACAGTACTTGTTGAGCTCGAGCTTTCCCTGCATGTTTTTGCGGTTTTTAGTTGTAGTATAGTTTTTGCGCTTGCATTCGCTGCACTGCATGGCGATTAACTCTACATTGGTTTTCTTGGCCATAAAAATCCCCTTCGTGGATGAAAAACAGTAAATTTCCGTGTGTAAACCGGAATGAATACATCAGAGCTCCCGAGCGGGATCGAACCGCTGACCTCAACCTTACCATGGTTGCGCTCTGCCGACTGAGCTACAG
>Ga0179941_1096924_pt1 | contig 12700 bp, 24 predicted proteins | sample AD_UKC048_sludge_FD_135968 | JGI IMG/M metagenome (GOLD analysis project Ga0179941, IMG submission 135968) | Active sludge microbial communities of municipal wastewater-treating anaerobic digesters from Illinois, USA - AD_UKC048_MetaT... | ecosystem: Engineered > Bioreactor > Anaerobic >... | reverse complement strand
TGGTTCCGACAACCTCGATGTATTTCTCGTTAACTTCGGCAGGAACATAGCCCCTGCTGAAATCTACCTGAACCTCAATCTCGACCTTGCCACCTTCCATCATTTCAAAAATGTGGAACGGCTTGCTTAAGATCTCCAACTGAGTGTCACGGGAGAACATATCGCTCTTAACTGAAACGGGTCCCTTGAATTCAAACAGAAAAGTATCCTGTTCTACATCTTCCGGAAGCCGCAAACGAATCTGTTTAAGATTATTCAGGACTTCCAAGGTATCTTCTACAACATTCGGAATCGTCTCAAACTCGCTGGAAATACCATGAGGCACCCCATCAGCATCATAGGATGTAATCTTCACTGCGGAGATTGCGTATCCCTGGATGGAAGAAAGAAGGACGCGACGAAGCGTATTTCCGACAGTAGTTCCAAAACCGGTCTCGAAGGGAGAAGCCACAAATTTTCCGTAATCAGATCTTGATTCATCTTGCTCGAAGGTAATACCCTTAGGCTTTTTGAATCCTTTTAGCAGATTTTTGCGGGCCATCCGAACTCCTCTTACTTAGAATAGAGCTCGACTACGAGCTGCTCTTTAATGTCGGCCAAGTCAGTAACATCGGCGCGATGAGGAATGGAAACAAAAGTACCCTTAAGGGCGTCAACATCAATACTGATCCATGAGTATGAACCGGATTTGGAGACTTCCTTTAATGAATCCTTGATTACATTGAGTTTTTTGCTGCTTTCCTTAACCTCGACCACATCACCAGGCTTCACAAGGTAGCTGGGGATATTCACCGGCTTGCCATTAACCAGAATGTGTCCATGACCGACGATCTGGCGGGCTTGATTGCGGTTCGCCGCTAAATGCATGCGGAACACGACATTATCGAGTCTGCGCTCGAGTAAACCGATAAGGTTTTCACCGGTTACGCCGGGCATGCGAAGAGCGCGTTCAAAGAAAAGGCGGAATTGCTTTTCGAGCATTCCGTACATTCTCTTGATTCTCTGCTTTTCACGGAGCTGAACGCCATAGTCAGAGCGCTTTCCGGTGCGGGCCTTGGGATCCTTGCCGGGAATTGCGCGCTTCTTATTGATAGGACACTTGTCGGATTTGCAGCGATCGCCTTTAAGGAAGAGTTTCTTCTGTTCAGCGCGACAAAGTCTGCAAAGGGGTCCTGTATATCTAGCCATTTATTTCTCCTTTGTCAGATTCGCCGAGTCTTGCGGGGACGGCAGCCGTTGTGAGGAATGGGGGTAACGTCGCTGATGGACTTTACCTTCAAACCAAGCGCTCCAAGGGAGCGAACTGCAGATTCGCGGCCGACGCCGGGACCCTTTACGAAAACATGCACTTCGCGAAGGCCATAGGTAAGGGCCTTCTGAACTGCGGTTTCCGCGACACTCTGAGCGGCGAAGGGAGTTGATTTCTTTGCTCCGTTGAATCCAAGCTGACCGGAAGACGCCCATGAAAGGGCATTTCCCATCAAGTCAGTAATAGTTACGATCGTGTTGTTGAACGTCGCCTGGATGTATACATTTCCTTCGTATACGCTCTTCTTTTCTTTCCGTTTTTTTACGGTTGCCACGTTATATGTTCCTCCAACTCAGGATATTACTTCTTCTTGCCGGCAACGGTCTTTTTCTTACCCTTGCGCGTGCGAGAATTGGTCTTTGTGCGCTGTCCGCGAACAGGAAGACCCTTTCTGTGCCGGAGGCCCCGGTAGCAGCCGATATCCATCAGACGCTTGATATTGAGACCGATTTCGGTTCTCAAGCGTCCTTCGACCTTGTACTCAGCATCGATCACGGTGGTGATCTGCTTGAGCTCATCCTGGCTCAGATCGTTGATCTGGCGCATGGAATCAATTTTGGCCTTTTTACAGATATCGTCAGCGGAGGCGCGACCGATTCCATAGATATAAGTCAACGCAATGTTAACATGCTTGTTAGGGAGGTCAACTCCCGCGATACGTGCCATTCAGTTCCTCCGTCAGCCCTGGCGCTGTTTGTGCTTGGGATTGGTGCAGATTATCCGAACGATTCCACGTCGGCGTATGACTTTGCACTTATCGCATATGGGCTTTACGCTCGTTCTTACCTTCATAAAAAACAACCTCCGAGAAAGAGGCACATTGTACCTCTTTCTCAAAATTTTGGCTACAGGTTACGGGACCTGATCCTTCCTTTTTTTACCAGACCCTCATGATGATGCATCTTAAGCTGCGCTTCAATCTGACTCATAGTATCGAGATCGACACCGACAAGAATCAACAATGAGGTTCCGCCCATCAACATTGAAATTGACTGCGGAAAACCGAAAAGGTTCTGAATGATTGTGGGAAGAACCGCAATCGCCGCGAGATACAGGGAACCGGGAAGAACCAGACGGTTCAGGATTCTCTGCATATATTCTTCAGTCTTGTCTGTTCGGATCCCGGGAATCGAGCCGCCGTTTTCCCGGATTTGCTTTGCGATTTCAGTGGGGTTCAGTGTTACCTGTGTATAGAAATACGCAAAGAATACAATAAGAAGAACATAGAAAACATTGTACCAGACGCCGTTCGGACGAAGGAAGGTCGCAAGGCTGTTAAGCCACTTGACGTTCGGTCCGATGCTGCTGGCGACCTGGAGGGGAAAGGTCAGGAATGAAGAAGCGAAAATGACAGGGATCACTCCGGACGGATTGATCTTGAACGGAATATACGTATTCTGTCCACCGTACATTTTTCTTCCGACGACCCTTTTAGCGTAATGCACGGGAATCTTGCGCTGGCCCTGCTGTTCATAGACAACAAGAGCGACGATCGCCACGAACATTACAAAAGCAACAATTACGAATACCGGGTTAATGTCGCCCCGCTGAACCATCTTGACCAATTCCCAAGCTGCGCTCGGGAGACGGGCTACGATACCAGCAAAGATGAGCATTGAAATACCATTTCCGATTCCGCGCGCCGTTATCTGTTCGCCGAGCCACACAGTAACCATCGTACCGGTAGTAACCGTAAGCATGGCGATCAATGTGTAGGCGAGCCGATCGATAACAATCGCACCGGGTATGCTTGATGCATACACGGTAACGGCGTATGACTGGATGAGAGCGACGCCGATAGTGGCGAGCCTCGTCCAGGACTGGATTTTTTTCCGCCCGCCGTCATCTTCCGCGGCCTTCTTCAGACCGGGGAAAATGATGAGCGCAAGCTGCATCAGAATCTGGGTGGAGATATACGGCATTACACCAAGCATAAACACGGAAAAGTTAGAAAAAGCGCCGCCCGCGAAGAAGTCCATATAATCGACGAAGGCGTTTCCCCGAACCTGATCTCTGAAAAAGCTTGTCAATGCAGCCGGATCAATACCTGGAATGGTCAGTACCGAACCGAGGCGAAAAACAGCGAGAATTATGACGGTAAAAAGGATTCGCTCGCGCAATTCCCTAATCCTGAACATATTTACAAAAGCATTGTTTGCCATTTTCTACACCCGCTCCCAGTTATTCAGCAGCCTGGACGACAGTTCCACCAGCCTTTTCGATCTTCTCCTTCGCAGAAGCAGAAACCTTATCCACATCGACGGTCAGCTTTTTAGTAAGCGTACCGTCTCCGAGGACCTTTATGAGGGCAGAGAATTTTCGGAGAATCCCTTTCATTACGAGACTCTCGCGGTTAACGGTTTCGCCGTTTTCATACTTGGTTTCAATCTCGGAAAGATTGAAAACTTCATATTCCTTGGCGAAAACTTGATTGGAGAAACCGCGTTTGGCGATACGGCGGTAAAGAGGCATCTGACCGCCTTCGAAACCTACGTACACCTTACCGCCGGAGCGGGACTGCTGTCCCTTGTTTCCCCGGCCGGCGGTTGTTCCGCGGCCTGATGAAGAACCGCGTCCTACAATCCGTTTCTTCTTGTTTGCGCCTTCGGGCGCGTACAGGTTAAAATCAGACATTTAGTTGATCTCCTTGACTTCGACAAGGTGCCGAACCGCAGCAACCATTCCCAGTACGGGAGCGGACGCTTCGTGTTCAACGGTCGAATTGAGCTTTTTCAGGCCCAGAGAACGTACTGTCGCCGCGACTTTCGGCTTTTGACCGATCGTGCTGCGCACGAGCTTAACAGAAATCTTGCTGGCCATAGTTTACCCCCACAGATCCTTGAGGGCCTTGCCTCTGTTTTTTGCTACAACCTTCGCGTTCATGAGCTTTTTGATAGCTTCAAAGGTAGCGCGAATGACGTTGACTGAAGAGTTCGCTCCAAGAGATTTGGAAAGAACGTCAGTTACTCCAGCCGCTTCCAGAACAGCCCGGATCGGGCCGCCGGCGATGATTCCGGTACCGGAACAAGCGGGTTTCAGGAGAACTGAAGAACTTTTGAAATCAGCCTGGATGTCGTGAGGAATGGTTCCGTTCTTTATGGGAACGTGAATCATATTCCTCTTGGCTTTATCAATACTCTTACGAATAGCTTCAGTTACATCATTTGCCTTGCCGAAACCAAATCCGACACGGCCTTTCTGGTCGCCCACAACGGTGAGCGCGGAAAAGGAGAAACGGCGTCCGCCCTTTACAACCTTAGCGGTTCTGTTGAGCTTTACGAGCTTCTCAACGAACTCTTTTGGTTCCCTTTCCTTGTTAAAGTCCTTATGGTGATCCATAGCCACTCCTAGAATTCGATTCCGGCGCTGCGGGCACCGTCGGCAACGGCCTTAACAACACCATGATAGATATAGCCGTTTCGGTCGAACACCACGGAGGTGATGTTCTTTTCCTTAAGACGGCGGCCGATTTCCTCTCCAACCTTGGTGCCGGAAGCGATATTCGCTTTCATTGCAGCAAGATCTTTCTCGAGGGTAGTCACAGAAGCAAGAGTCGTTCCTGCGTCATCATCGATGACCTGAACAGAAATATTGCTGTTCGAGCGGAAAACGGTCATCCGGGGACGAGCGCTGGTTCCATGAATTCTCTTGCGAATGTGAACCTTTCTTTTCAGCCGTTTTCTGTCTTTATCGTTAAGTTTCTTGAACATTTCGCTTTCCCTTATTTCACGCCGGTCTTTCCGACCTTCCGCTTAATGATTTCGGTCTCATAGCGAATACCCTTACCCTTGTAGGGTTCGGGTCCACGAAGCTTACGGACCTGCGCGGCGAACTCACCGACCTGATCCTTACGGCTGCCGGAAATAGTGATTTTACCCTGTGCATCCGCAACGACGGTAAGTCCTTCAGGAATGCCTGCGATAAAATCAGTTGAATAACCAAGGTTAAGAATTAACAGTTTTCCCTGCACTTCCGCGCGGTAACCAACACCGTTGATTACAAGCGTCTTGGTGAAGCCGGCGGAAACGCCCTTAACCATGTTATTAAGAAGATTTCTGTACAGACCATGGCAAGCACGGCCCTTTTTCGAATCATCTTTGCGCGTAACAACAGCTTCCGAACCCTCAACCTTGATTTCAACGATGGGGTCGTAAGACTGGGAAAGCTTTCCTTTCGGACCTTCAACATGGATTGAATCGGCAGAAACGGAAACCTTTACGCCTGCCGGAATGGCGACCGGAAGTTTACCAATACGAGACATGTAATCCTCCTTACCAGACCGAACAGATCAGTTCGCCGCCGACCTGCTTCTCCTGGGCTTTTTTACCGGTGGTAACGCCCAAAGATGTTGAAACGATCAAGGTTCCGTACCCGTTATATACACGGGGAAGTTCCTTGTAGCTTGAGTACACGCGTCTTCCGGGCGTAGAAAGTTTTTCAATGCCGTGGATGACGGATGAATTGGATTCATCGTATTTAAGGAAAACCCGGATGCAATTCGCTCCGTCCTGGCTAACCTTCTTGAAATTCTTTATGTAACCTTCGGTCTTCAGAATCTTGACGATCTCAAGCTTGAGTTTGGAGGCGGGAATGTCCACTTTTTCATGGCGGGCCATAGCCGCATTCCGGACCTTGGTTAGCATATCTGCTACGGGATCTGAAACGCTCATATTCTCTGTCCTCCCCTACTACCAGCTCGACTTAGTGACGCCTGGAATAAGGCCTTCACTAGCTAATTTCCGAAAACAGATACGACACATCTGATATTTCCGGAGATATCCGCGCGGCCTTCCGCACACCTTGCACCGGTTATACTTCCGGGTTGAATACTTCGGGGTGGCGTTAGCCTTATTTATCCACGCAATTGTTGCCATGAATTCCTCACTTCCTGAAGGGCATACCGAACTTGAGGAGGAGAGCTTTCGCCTCCGCATCAGTTCTGGCAGTGGTTACCACGTTGATATTCAAACCGGCAATTCTTTCGATTTTATCGAAGTCGATTTCCGGGAAGATAATCTGTTCAGTGATACCCAGCGAATAATTTCCGTTACCGTCGAATCCATTCGGATTGATTCCGCGGAAATCCTTGACGCGCGGAAGAGCTACGTTCACAAAGCGGTCGAGAAACTCGTACATCTTTGCGCCGCGCAGCGTCACCATAACGCCAATCTCGTTACCCTGACGAAGCTTGAAGTTCGCGATACTCTTTTTTGCCTTAGTTTTGACAGCCTTCTGGCCTGTGATAAGTCCCAGGTCGGTGGCCGCGGCGTCAAGGAGTTTCTTGTTAGCAAGCGCTTCGCCAATACCCATGCTCAAAACGATTTTAACGAGCCGGGGCGTCTGCATTACAGACTTGTATCCGAGTTCCTTAAAGAGCTCGGGGGCGATTTTCTCCACATAGACTTTCTTAAGCCGAGGTACGTAATTACTCATCACAGTGCTTCTCCACACTTGCGGCAGACGCGTGTTTTCTTGTCGCCGTCAATTTTGTAACCAATCCTGGTCGGTCCGCATTTCTTGCATACGATCATGACGTTGGACACATGGAGCGGAGCCTCGATTTCGACGATTCCGCCGCGATCCTGCTGACTGCGTTTTTTCATTGCCTTTTTGACAATGTTTACGCCGGAAACAAGAACACGATCCTTGTCCCGAAGCACGCGCACGATTGTACCGCGTTTTCCCTTGTCTTTTCCGGCAATGACTTCAACCGTATCGTCCTTCCGGATCTTGAATTTCTTTTCCATTTTCAATCTCCTTACAGGACTTCCGGAGCGAGCGATACGATCTTCATATAATCCATATCACGAAGTTCGCGGGCAACCGGTCCGAAAATGCGCTTTCCCTTGGGGTTCTTGTTTGCGTCGATGATAACGCAGGCGTTGTCGTCGAAGCGGATATAAGTTCCGTCAGGGCGGCGATATTCCTTGGAAATGCGCACGATCACGGCCTTTTCCACGGAACCCTTTTTTATTGTAGATGTCGGGAGAGCATCCTTGACAGCCACAACAATAATATCACCGATACTGGCATACCGGCGGTGCGAACCGCCGATTACCTTGATACACTCAACGAGCTTTGCGCCCGAGTTGTCGGCAACATTCAATCTTGATTGCATCTGAATCATTTGCTGCTCCTCGTTTACTTAGCCCGGGCTACAATTTCGATGAGCCGCCAGCACTTGTCTTTGCTGACGGGACGGCATTCCTGGATTCGAACGGTGTCGCCGATGTGGGCGTCGTTCTTCTCGTCGTGTGCCTTGTACTTCTTACTGCGAGCCACGTACTTCTTGTACAGTGGATGAAGTTTTTTGGTGCTTACCTGGACAACGATGGTTTTGCTCATCTTGTCGCTGGTTACTACACCAACAAACTCGCGGTTCCCGGTTGTCTTAACTTGTTCTTCCACGGGCCTGCTCCTACTTATTTCCCTGTCCGGCGAGCTCATGCTGCCGGATAAGTGTATTCACACGCGCGATTTCTCGGCGAAGGATACGCTTCTGGAGGGGGTTGTCAACATGTCCAAGAACGAACTGAAAGCGCAAATCCATAAACTTCTTGTCAAGTTCGTTCTTTTTGGAAACCAGTTCGGCATAAGAGAGAGCTTTTACTTCATTCTTCTTCATCTTAAGCCTCCTTAGTTCTCGTTAGGTCGTTCGGCGAATTTCGTCTTGAATGGCAGTTTGCTGCCGGCAAGATGCATCGCTTCGGACGCCAATGTTTTATCGATACCGGCGAGTTCGAACAAAATCGTTCCCGGCTTAACAACGGCGACCCAATATTCAGGGGCGCCTTTTCCCTTACCCATTCGGGTTTCAGCGGGCTTCTTGCTGAAGGGCTTATCCGGGAATACCCGAACCCACAGCTTTCCACCGCGCTTAACCTTACGATTAAGGGCGACGCGCGCAGCTTCAAGCTGGCGGTTGGTGAGCCAGAACGGCTCAAGAGAAACGAGTGCGAATTCGCCGAAATCGATATTGTTTCCGCGTGTCGCATTTCCGTTAACTCTACCGCGCTGGACCTTTCTATGTTTTACTCGTTTTGGGCTGAGTGCCATAGCTTAACTCCTTCCGGCAGATGCACGGTCTCCGCGGTCCGAACGCTCTCCGCGCTCAGGCCTGTCACGGCGCTGCTTTTTCAGAAGCGCTCCGGCATCTTCTTTCTGTTCGTGACCATACATCATCCCGTTGTAAATCCATACCTTGACGCCGATGGCGCCGTAGGTGGTATGGGCTTCCGAGAAGCCATAATCGATATCCGCGCGAAGGGTATGCAGTGGAACACGTCCTTCTTTGTGCTCTTCGGTGCGGGACATTTCCGCTCCTCCGAGACGACCGGACACGCGAATCTTTACGCCCTGTGCGCCGGCTTTCATCGCAGCGGAAGACGCCATTTTAAGGGCTCTTCGGAAGGATCCGCGATTCATAAGCTGGCGTGCGACATTCTGAGAGACCAAAGCGGCGTTCGTCTCAGAGCGTTTGATTTCCTTAATCTTGATCTGAACCTTTTTTGTCAGGCTCTTCTGGATCTGGACACCGATCTGCTCGATATTCGCGCCCTTCACTCCGATGATGACACCGGGGCGTGCGGTATGAATAACGATAGTAACGCGCTGAGGATGGCGCACGATTTCAATCTGCGCGATATCGGCGTTTTTGCATTCCGGAAGATCCATTACCATTTTGCGAATCTTCAGGTCTTCGTGAAGAAGATCTGCATATTCGCGGGGATCCGCGTACCAACGAGAAGCCCAGGTCTTATTAATCCCGAGGCGTAGTCCAATAGGATTTACTTTCTGTCCCACGTTATTCCCCCGCCTTTTCGTCAACGATTACGGTAATATGACACATCCTTTTCAGGAGCATATCCGCCCTTCCGCGACCGCGAGTCCAGAGCCTTTTAAGGCGAGGACCTTCGTCAATGCGAATTTCTTTAACGAAAAGCATATCTTCATCAAGTTTCTTGTTCAAATCCAAAGCATTAGCCGCTGCCGATTTCATGGTTTTCGTCAGAAGACGCGCACCCTTCTGGGGCATGTTTTCCAAAATCGCCATCGCTTCGGTGTAGGACTTCAGCTTCACCACATTCGCCACGGGGCGAACCTTGGTGGGAGATGCAATAAGGAACTTGGAAGTGGCTATATATCCGTTTTTGTCAGCCATCATATTCACCTATCTCACTTACCTGTTTTCTTGTCTGAACCGGCATGACCGCGGAAAACGCGGGTAGGCGCAAATTCACCAAGCTTATGACCGACGAGGTTTTCGGTGATGTACACCGGAATCCAGGACTTGCCATTATAAACAGAGATGGTATTACCTACCATTTCAGGGATAATAGTCGAACAACGGGAATAGGATTTAATCATCTTCCGATCGCTCGCCTTATTCATCTCGATTACTTTCTTGTAAAGGCTCTTCTCGATAAAAGGCCCTTTTTTAACAGATCTTGACACGGTCAGTCCCCCTACTTCTTCCGTCTCGAGACAATAAACTTGTCCGAAACTTTCCGCTTGTTACGGGTCTTGTATCCGCGACAAGGCTGTCCCCAAGGAGTAACAGGGTTACGACCTTTACCGCGGCCTTCACCACCACCAAGAGGATGGTCGACAGGGTTCATGTTCATACCCTTTACAGCCGGACGGATACCTCTCCAGCGTGAACGGCCTGCCTTACCCAGGCTGGTGTTCATGTGATCTTCGTTACCGACTTCTCCGATTGTCGCGAAACAGCGCTTGTGAACCAAGCGCATTTCGCCTGAAGGGAGCTTAATCGTTACATATTCGCCTTCTTTAGCGGCCACAAGAGCGCTGGCTCCCGCGGAGCGAGCCATCTGGCCGCCTTTACCGATAGTAAGCTCAATGTTGTGAACGGTAAAACCGACAGGAATGATTTCCAGCGGAAGAGCGTTTGCAACTTCGAGAGCGGCGTTTTCTCCGCTCAGGATTTTCTGGCCTACAACAAGGCCCTTAGGTGCAAGGATGTAACGTTTTTCACCGTCTGCATAAAAAACCAGAGCAATGTTCGCACTGCGGTTCGGATCGTACTCGATAGTCTTCACTGTACCCGGAATGCCGAACTTATCGCGCTTGAAATCGATATCGCGATATTTCTGCTTATGGCCTCCACCCTGGTGACGAACTGAAATCCGTCCGCCAGCACCGCGACCGCCGTTCGATTTCTTACCGCTGGTCAGGCTCTTCTCGGGCCGATCGGCAGTAATAACATCGCGCTGAAGGTCGATGCGAGTTCTGGTTCCGGGTGTATAAGGCTTGTATACTTTAAGAGCCATTTAGAATCCCCTTATTAACGCCAGGCCGAAGGCTTAAACGCCCTCGAACACCTTGATTGTCTCGCCGGGCGCAAGCCGTACAATGGCTTTTTTCCAGCTGGAAGTCTTTCCGGGTCGACCACGGACCCTTTTGAACTTTCCATCCACATTCATGACAGTGCAATCGACAACCTTGACGTTGAACAACTTGCGAACTGCTTCCTTAATCTCGATCTTGCTGGCTGCGGTATCGACTTTGAAAACGTACTTGCCCTGCTCGCGCAGCGCGTTCGTTTTTTCAGACAATACAGGAGCGATAAGAATCTGCTCAAAAGTCATTACTCGGCCCCCTCTTCTGTTCCATAGAAGCCGGCGAGATTCTTGGCAGCAGTTTCAAGCATGATGACCTTGCGTCCGTAGAAGAGGTCGTGTGCCCGAAGCCTGTTGTAAGAAAGGAAAGACAGGGTCGGAATATTCCTTCCGGCCTGCTTGATCCTGGCATCATCATCTTTGAGGACGATGACAGTTCGCTCGCCCTTGGAGAAATTCTCAAGGATCTTTGCGAGATCTTTTGTCTTGCCGCTTTCAACGGTAAAATCTTCGATCACAGTGAGCCGATCGTCCTGGGCCTTGAGGCTAAGGATCGACTTCATTGCGAGGCGCTTCACTTTCTTGGGAAGCGTATAACTATAATCACGCGGGCGAGGACCGAATACAATACCGCCGCCAACCATAATCGGGGATTTTTTATCACCGCGGCGTGCGTTACCGGTTCCTTTCTGCTTGTACGGTTTCTTGTTTGAACCGTGAACTTCGGCTCTTGTCTTAGTGCAAGCAGTCCCGACGCGCAGATTCGCTAATTCATTGTTGATGGCGTAGTAGATCACGTCTTCGTTGACCGGAAGGCCAAATACGTTATCATCGAGATTTATTGTCCTCAGTTCTTTGCCATCGACCGAATAGACTTTCTTTTCCATCGTCTTCTCCTGTCGTTAGAATTCTTTCTTGACTGCGGACTTGATGATCAGCGTACAGTCCTTGTTACCAGGCACAGATCCGCGAACCATAACAACCTTCAACTCGGGATCAATTTTCTGAATCTTCAGATTCTGCACGGTGACGCGTTCGCGACCCATCCGTCCAGGCATCTTGATATTCTTGAAAGTATGTCCGGGAGTAGTGCTGTTACCGGTACCACCGGGCTCGCGATGAAACTTGGAACCATGCGAAGCGCGTCCGCCATGGAAGCCCCAGCGCTTCATAACGCCCTGGAATCCCTTACCCTTAGAAGTGGCGGTAACGTCGAGAAACCTAATGGACTCGAACAATTCAACGCCAATCTGATCACCCACGGCTACTTCGCTGTCAAAATCGCGAAATTCCTTAAGATGCCGCTTGGGGGCAATCCCCTCAGGAAACTGGCCGGCATAAGGCTTGGAGGTGCGGGAAGCCTTGAGATCGTCAAGACCGAGCACCACGGCGTTATAGCCAAAGGTTTCCTCTTTTTTTACGGATACGACTGTATTGGGTTCAACGCGGATCACGGTCACTGGAATCAGATTTCCGTTTTCGTCGAAGACCTGGGTCATACCCACTTTTGTTGCCATCAGACCTATCATTCTGAATACTCTCCTTGGTACGTTATCCCCTGATCCGGGGGACCGTCTACCATAAATTGGTTACTGCTTGATCTCTACGTCAACGCCGGCAGGAAGTTCAAGCTTCATTAATGAATCCATTACTTCGGCAGAAGGCTCGATAATATCGATAAGGCGCTTATGGGTACGCATTTCGAACTGCTCACGAGACTTTTTGTTAACGTGGGGAGAACGAAGCACAGTAACCTTATTAATACGGGTCGGAAGGGGGATGGGGCCGGATACTTTGGCGCCAGCCTTCTGAACCGTCTGCACAATTGCCTTAGAGCTCTGATCAATCAACTCAACATCAAATCCGCGGAGTCGTACGCGAATCCTTTCCTTAGCCATTTTTCCTCCAGACAGATGAAATGCGGGACGAGATATCCCGTCCCGCATGATGGACGATCAACGTCCATACAGCACCTGTTCAATAATTACTCAACGATGTCGGTTACCTGACCGGAAGCAACAGTGCGTCCACC
>Ga0179941_1248325_pt1 | contig 13077 bp, 10 predicted proteins | sample AD_UKC048_sludge_FD_135968 | JGI IMG/M metagenome (GOLD analysis project Ga0179941, IMG submission 135968) | Active sludge microbial communities of municipal wastewater-treating anaerobic digesters from Illinois, USA - AD_UKC048_MetaT... | ecosystem: Engineered > Bioreactor > Anaerobic >... | reverse complement strand
TTTCAATCATTTTCTATTCCCTTAGCTTTCGTAGCTTGCTTCATTTTGCTCAAGTTACTTCCTGGGAAAAATCGCATCCTTGGCAAAGATAGAGGTAAGAAATTTGTAATAGGAAGTGAGATAAACAAAGGTAAGCCTACCGGCGTAGGTATATATTTCATAGTTGTTTTTCTACTAGTATCTTTATCCTATATTTATGACGGTTTCGGTATGATACTAATGCTGTTAACTATGGCAGGAGCTATGGTTAGCGGCTATCTAGACGATATTGCATCAACTCCATGGAATGAGTATAAAAAGGGAGCTTTGGATTTAATTGTCGCTTTCATAGGTTCAGTCTTCTTTGTAGTCTTCTATGGCTCAGATGTTTCCATAGGCTTCAATGGGAACTCAATTTATATTCACCCTGCAATCTATATTCTTCTTGGTTCTATTCTGATTATCGTATCCATAAATTCAACCAATGCTACAGATGGAGTGGATGGGTTATCGGGTTCATTATCTATAGCTTCCATACTAACAATCATGATTGTCTCAGCAATAACTGGAAACTGTACCGCTAATGGATTCTTCCTTGGATTTATTATGATTGCTGTTCTTTCAGCCTACCTAATGTTTAATATCTTCCCAAGTAAAATGATGATGGGAGACGCAGGCTCCAGATCAATAGGATTCTTCATTGCTTTTTACGCAATGTACATGAAAATCCCGTTTGCCTATCTAGTAATTGGTCTTCCCTTCATGCTTGATGGAGGTCTAAGCGTTCTCAAGATTACTATTGGTCGAGTCTCTAACAAGTTATTCCATAAGAAAGTGATTATTCTTAAAAAGGTTCTTACCCCTGTTCATGATCACCTTAAGCAAGTTAAGGGTTTCTCTGCTCGAAAAACTTGGATAATATTAACGACATCTGCTGTTGTAGTAGACGTCGCTTATATCATACTATGTTTAATTGTAAACTTGATTTCTAAGTACTAATTAGCTATTGCTTCACAAATCATAGCAATTCACTAAAAGATTCCAAAGTATCCTCGTCAGACAGAACAACACTATTATTGGAAGCCTTGCTAGTCTCGTTCTTTACGGATGTAGATTTATTACTAATAGTTATAGGACTTGAGCTTTGACCCGACTTCGAAGTAAGCTCTTCAGTCTTCTTCTTATGCGCAATACGTCTTTCTTCACGAAGTTTTTCTTTTTCCTTAGCCTCAGCCATCTTCGCTAATCTCTCTTCTCTATCCTTCTGAATCTTCTCAAGCTTCTCCGGATCGTTGATTTCTGCTTGTGCGCGCTTACTTAAGGAATCTATTGATTCAGGACTTATTACAGCCTTACTCTTTATGGATTCCATCTTCTTTTTGCTTTCAAGCTTCTGCTTCTCCTCGTTCTCGGCAACCTTGTTACCAAGACTATTAAGCGCAGAAATATCTTCCGAACTAGGTTTAGAAGAAATGTTTTCTTTGTGAGAAACTTCTAGAACAGTCTTCTTTATCTCAACCTTGTCCAACTCACTCTTCGAAAAATCTGAAGCAGCTGATACTATCGATTTGATGTCAGGAACTTCAACACCTGGTATAACATCATATTTCTTACTTTTTCGAACCATATTAACCCTCCAAATTACTTAAAAAGAATGCATATAAAATCAATACTATTATTACAAATATAAAGGACCCAAATACAAGATGCAATAGTCTTCTATTTACTCGAACCATAGGAGAGATCTTATCTTCTGTCTCCATAGCCTGTACCACACTTTGTGTTGTTCTCTTCGGTTCTCCCTTACTTGTCTTCGAATCAATCGAGATACTAGCAGAAGAATTCAGAATAATTTGTCTAGCCTTTTTAACTCTAGGTAACAATAGCTCTTGCAATTGTCTAAAATTCTCCGTTGCTCTTGGAAAAGCTTCGGCTCTACTAGGCAAACTAGATACATCCGGAGACTTCGTATCCACAAAATACAATGCGCCAAAAGAAGAGTCATCACTTACGTTACTCTTGTTAACTATATAATCTTCCAGAACTGATTTAACTTCCTTTTCGAAATGCTCTCTACCTTCCTTCAAAGTATCGGCCATTCGAACAACTACCGGTTTAACAAGACCAGAAGTCTCATCATAAACGGAATCTTGAACGCCATCAGTCATCAAAACTATAGCATGGACATCATCTATAGTTCCCTTTGTCAGTCTTAAGTAATCGGCGGCGTGATTTGAAGTTACGAAGTAAGTAGTTGAAGCAATTTTTCCATTCTGCGGCATAGTAACAGGCGAAATTCCAGAAGGCGAGATTCTCGCAATCAATCCATCTCCGATGTGACCACAAATCATTCTCCTATCCTTAACAGCACAGAATAGTAACGTACATGAAAGCTTCTCTATTGAATTCAACTTATACTTCAAAATAACATCAGCCAAAGCAGTATGAGCAGCAGTAATAATCATAGCTTTAATCGCTGCTTCCCTATTCTCAAAATACAACGCGTCAAAATGATCAATTAACAACTCAGAAACAGCTTGAGTTACGCACTCTGCACCATACTTGGCATGAGTATATACTTTGCCACCGGCTCCATCAGCAATACAAACCACACTTACACCATTACGAGACACTGCAACCGAAGAATCCTCACATGGAATTCCTCTTTGCAAATGTTTTTGCCCAACTACAGTTACGGCGGCTACGTTTGTTTTGCTATTCATCAAATTTCGTGACCCTACCTATTTCTTATCTCGTAATTAGTCTTCCAAATACTTAAAGAAGTCATCAACACTAACTGAATCGCCTTCTGGTTCAGTACTGATGTTATAGAGAGCATCGTCCTTCATTCCTGAAGAAATAACTGAAGAACTTGAAGATCCTAAGAATTCGAAAAGCTTAGAAAACTCAGCAGATGCAACAGAAATTGGTTCTTCTCTCTTCACAGACAGTCTCTTTAATATATCAAGATCCGCACCAGAACCTACGCCAATATTGAAAACCACAAGCTTGTCTTTCGATTCCATCTCGTTGCATGCCTTAATAGCAAGTTCCATATTAGCCATCGCATTAGGGCCTTGAGGAGCGCCATCAGTAATGACAACTAGCCATGGCTGATAGTACTTGATACCAAGATCTTTATATCCTTCTTTTCGAGCATTCAAGAGCTCTAGTCCTGTCAATATTCCTTCTCCAATAGGAGTAAGTGTAGTAGAAGCTGTTATTTCCGGAAAAGGATTATCTCTACTAATCTTTCCAAAAGGCATAACGATCTCAACCTTCTGACCAAAAGTTACAATTGCGATATCCGTTGCCGAACGCGTATCATCGTTGCTTTTAATTGAAGAAATGAAGTTCGTTAAGCCGATATTCAATTGCTTGATAGGGGTTCCCATCATCGAACCAGAAGTATCTAAGCAAAAACATATCGGCAAACGTCTCTTTGTACTATTTCCAAAATCTGATTCATTAAATCCTTCTACCATATTATCCTCCTTAAGTTACCAAGTAATTAGGCCTATTACCACTAATACAACTATAATTAAGAATAGAATCACTATCAGTCTTGTCTCTAAAGAACTCTTAAACTGTTCGAAAAAGGTCTTTTTCTCTTGTTTTGAAGATGCACCTCGCTGCGAACTATAATTCAAAGAATACTTCGGTACAGAAGCTGCTCTCGAATTCATATCAGCCTCATCCATTTGATTCATTCCTGAATTCGGCGAACTCATAAAGCTTCTATTACTAACGATATCTCCACCGCTAAAAGTAAGAGGTTCCTTTATCCTAGGTCTAATAACTACATCACTCCTACTAGAATAACTACTCTTTGGAAAAAGCTTATATGCCTCAGGATCTGAATACTTCTTAGAAATCAAATCATTCTTATAATCTAATAATGCAGAATACCACTCAATATCCTCATATCTCTTGCCAAGTTTGAAAACATCATACAGCATCGTTCGAAGCTTATCAGGTAAATAGTTCCAAATTTGATCATATCCACCCTTAGGAATGAACTCATTATTTGAATTGTCAAGACGATAAGGGAAGTTCTTGTCTAGAATCTCTTCTCTTAAAGTTTCCTTACCATGTCGTGAAGCATAAGGATTCAAACCGCAGAAAAGAATTGAGAATACCAGCATAGCAAGAGAGTAATCCTCATTCTTCATTTCTCTCAAGAAGTGGGCAAAATTCTTTCCCCACAACGCAGTGTCAGTGAATTCCTCTGTTCCTACTGGACATGGAAGATTGCCAATTTGACAACTATCCATATCGATCAAAAATACACTAGAAGAAGAAGAGATTAAAGCATTCTTGAGCTGAATGTCCCCAGCTAGAATGTCATGCATATGAAGATATATGTACTTCTCTAGCAGATTGATTGCTGTATCTACAACATCTACCCTCATCCAATTGGGAAAGCAGTCAATGATAGCATCAGGGCCATCAAATACTGTACTTAGAGTCTTGCCTTTTCCAAGACTCATAGTATTTCCTACAGGAGTTCCAGAATTGAAGAGTAAATCCTGAGGCCAGCAAATGCCAACACTCTTTATTCCCATTGATACCATGCGAGTAAGCTTAGCCCATCTCAGGGGAGTAATAATATCCTTATGAAAAATCTTAGCAACAACACCAGACTTATCTGTTAGGAATACCATTCCCTCCGCACCGTTGTTCAATCTCTTCTCAAGACGTACGGGCTCCATATTAGCTGTATATACTATATCATTCACACTACAATAAACATCTATATCCAAAAATGAGTTATTAAAAGCTAGAGAACTAATAGAATTTAAAGCATTAGCTTCTATCAACTCGTGACTGTTCTCATATCGAATTAAACCTTCTGCGTTAACAACAACTATTGGAATCAAGACCTCGTAATTATACTCAATGATTCTTTTTAAAAGAATGCTCGAAAAAGTAGTCAAAATACATGGATTATCAAGCATACTAGCTGATTCCAAAAACTTACCCGTATCTAGATGTGCAATCTCATGAAACTTCTTCGCTGCAAGAAGATTCATACACAGATCTCTAAATGATTGACAAGTACCCTCATCCTTATCATCTGCTTGATGAACTAAACAACTATGAAATAACTTGAAATTACTTCCTACATATATCTCCGAATTAGAACTGGAAATTGTAGAGTAAAATTGCGTAAATAGAGACGTACCTCCAAATTCTCGAAGGAAAGAATAGTCTAAAATAATAGATTGATAATTGCCTAAATCTTGAATGTACATTTCATAATCCTAGTTTTATTTACATGAATTCTACAATAACGCAGGTCAACGCACAAGCGAAAAATGAACATTTTGTGTCATAAATTAGGCAAACTTGTTAATATGGTGGTCACAGCTCGAAAGAAGAAAACAAATCATCGTAGTTCTCTCGTCTCCTAATGAGTTTGTCATCTCCATTTTCGGTAATTAACACCTCGGCAGGACGTAATCTGCAATTGTAATTCGAACTCATTGAATATCCATATGCGCCAGCATCTAGAACGCACACTAAATCCTCAGTCTTGATTTTTGGAAGAAGTCTATCGTCAGCAATGATATCACCGGTCTCACAAATGTTACCAACTAATGTAACCTTCTCCAAGTCGCCGTCAGTAATGATTTCACTGTTCCTTATTACTTCTATATCATGCCACGCATCATAAATAGCTGGTCTAGCTAGTACATTCATTCCAATATCGGTACCAGCATATTTTCTTCCTGCATTATCTTTCGTTGCATGAACCCTGCCAAGAAGAACGCCACCTTCACAGCAAACATATCTTCCTGGTTCTGTTTTAAATAATGGCGTATAACCAACAGTAGAAACAAACTCGTCAACAAGAGCTTTGAATTTTACTTCAAAGTTTTCAAAATCAAAAGACTGCTCGTTATCAAGTTTATGGTATGGAACACCATAACCACCGCCAAAGTCAATGAATTCAAGTCTTCCAAACCTTTGAGCAACGCTAAGCAAGTTACTTACAGCCTGAAGGAAAGGCTCCGGATCCATAAACAGCGATCCTACATGCTGATTAATTCCAACTATAGTAAGTTCATGCCTTGCAGCTATCTCTAGAGCCTCATCTATATCATCACGACTTATCGCAAACTTCGTATTTTTACCAGCTGTAACTACTTTACTATGATGTCCAGCGCCAACACCGGGATTAATTCGAATTGCGCAACGACCGCCACGATCCAAATTACCATATCTTTCTAGCTGGTCCAAACTATCTAGACTAACCAGAATCCCGTTATCTATCGCAAATTGCATCTCTTGAGAGCTGACATTATTTGGAACAAAGAAAATTCTATCAGTTGAGAACCCAGCTTTCATTAAAAGTCTGATTTCACCTTCTGACATAGCATCAGCATTCAAACCTTCTTCATTAACAATCTTTAGAATAGATAGATTGGAGTTAGCCTTCATGGAATAATTTGCAACATAACGATACCCTTGGATTAGCTTACTAACAGTTCTCATAGAGTTTCTTAAAATTCTCTCATTATATACATATAAAGGAGTTCCATATTTTGTTGCAAGTTCTTCTGCAGACACGTTGCCAAAAAATGAAGTTGATTCGATATAAGAATTCATTTTATGTTCCTCCAAGTATTACTCAATTCCTACCATTTTCATTAGGAACTGTGCGTTAGAGTTCTTAGAAACACCATCAGACAATAGATAATCGAAGAAAATCTCGTTGTCATTATATGTTTCAGCAAAATGATAGTATACAACATTTTGCATTATATTCAAAGTAGAATTGCATAATGCATAATCGTGCGTCGTCATTAAACCACATATTTCTTGTGAGGACAATCGCTTAAGTACTGTCAAAGCTCCATCAGTTCTATCCTTCGAATTTGTTCCCCTAAAAATCTCATCAATTAAGAATAATAGTGGCTTCTTTTCCGAAGAAGCATGTACTATTCGAGAAATACGAACCAATTCAGCTCTGAAGGTACTCATATTCTCTTCTATACTATCAACTATCCTCATCGAAGACATAATTCTCATTCTTCCTAGAGTTAGACTATCTGCTGGTACGTTAGCTCCAATATAAGCTAGAATGCAATTGGTTCCTATAGTTCTAATCATAGTAGTCTTACCTGACATATTTGAGCCAGTTATTAATGCAATTTGAGATGATAGTTTAATCGAATTGGAGATTGCCTTTTGTGGATTGAGCAAAGGATGAAATACGTTTCTTCCATCAAAGAATGCATTCATCGGAGAATCAATATCACAGTCAACAAATACAGGTTTAGCGCTATTTCTAGAAGCAATTGATACCATTGAGGCTGACATCATAGCTTCAACAGCCGCAAGTGCTGAAATAGCACCACTCAGAAACTCTCCATACTTATTTGACCAATCTACTAACTTATCGGCGCAAAACAAATCAAAAGGGAAAGCACAGTTCAGTATGAGCGCGAAAAGTGGTTGAGATCTTAGCATAGTAACCTTGCAAGCTCGCGAAAGAACTTCAAGACCCTTAGATACAGATTGCTTTGTGCTAGTAGCAGAAGCATTCGACTGAATCAACCCCCTAGTAAATTCATTTGAAAGGTTTGACTTCTCGAGTCTCTCGAATAAAACATGAATAGCATCAGTTTGATCAGATATACCCTTAACTGCCGAGAAGAACACCTTATACCTTGAAGACAGAAATATCATTATTAATAGGTTTAAGACAATTATTGGAAAGCACACCAACTTTGCTACAGTAGTCGCTCCAATAATCAGAGCTATCAAAGGAATGAACCAAAGCACAGGCATCACAAAATATAGAACTCTAAAAGCAACAGGATACTTATCTTTCTTAGTTGCTAATCCAAGAAGAGCCGAAGGCATCTTCCTCATATTCCCCAATCGCGCTATGGTTTGATATTCTTGCAAAAATTCTACAGAATTTGCTAATTCACTAATGGCGCCTTGTCTTCTTATAATTTCCTCAGTACTTCTTTCATCTACGTGCGCGAAAAGGAGTTCATCAGCAAAAGCTTTTCTACCAAAAGCGCTTTCAGAAACGTTATATAAAGCAAATAATGAAGTGTCTCCAAATACATCTAAATCCAAAGCATAGTCGTGCTTCTCATCATAGAATTCGCTTCCCTTATCCCTTAGCAATGAGAAATCACCATCTATTCTAGCAATATACTCATCATTTATTGCACTCAGTGTCGTAGTGTACTCTAACTTCTTTTTCGCAAAATGATGATAAATGCAAATGAAAACAAATCCACAGAGGGCTAGAATAGCAACTATAAAAAAAAACAGTAGGATAGAAGTCCAACACAGCCAAAACAGCCGCTGGCACTACTAACACAAAAAAAACTAAGAATCTGGATAGACTATATTTCTTACTAATACCATCAAGCGAAGAAACCATTAGATCCAGATTTAGTTTGCGATCAATATAAAATTGTTTATCTTTAGTCATTGTTACCTTCTTCTATGCTATTGGGTTTCTCGTTTTTACCCTTTTTTTTGGAGACAGACTTTGATTTACTAGACGTCATCGAGTTACTTGATGCAGCTTTCGAATTCGCTTTAGTTTTAGCTCTCGCATCTTTAGAAGAAGATTCTTTACTATCGTTTGCCTTTTTACTTCTAGCTCTCTTCGGTACAACAGTATCTAGAATATCTCCTATACTATCGTGTATGCACAATAATGCCTGAAGATCTAAATACGTAGAACTCTTGTTAATAATTACTACTCGATTATGCGTTAAGTATTCTACATACTTCGCAGCAGGATATACAGTTAGAGAAGTTCCTCCTATTATCATCAAGTCACACATGTGAATAGCGGTCTTCGCATCTTCTTCATTGTTAGCATCAAGATACTCTTCATACAAAACAACATCAGGACGTACTATACCGCCACACTTAGTACAACGTGGAACGCCAACAGAATCAAGAATGAAATTCAAATCATACCTAGTCTTGCAATCCATACAGTAGTTACACTTAACAGAACCATGTAACTCTATAGTATTAGTGCTACCAGCCATCTGATGCAAACCATCAACGTTCTGCGTTATGATAGCCTTAAGCTTTCCTTGCTTCTCTAATCTTACCAATGCCTTATGTGCTTTGTTCGGTTTTGCCTTAGGATAACATAGCTTGCGTTTATAGAAATCATAGAATTCTTCAGGATGCTCTATAAAAAAAGTGTGCGATACAACATCGATAGGTCTATATTTCAATCCGCTATCTTGATTAAATATACCTTCACCACTTCGAAAATCCGGAATTCCGCTCTCAGTAGATACACCGGCACCGCCCAAGAATACAATATTCTCAGAGGAAGCAATCAACTCTTTAAGTTGCTCAATCTTCCCTTCACGAGCTCCTTCATATCTATCTAACCTTGTCTCCACTTACTACCCCGCTTAGAATTAATTCATATCTATTGGATGACTTACTCCATCTTCAACTTCGAGAGCACCAGATACACCGAACATTTCTTTACCAAGGATTCGTTTCTCATCACGTTCCTTCTCAATAATTGTACTTAATGCCTTCTTAACGCGCTCAGAATTCTTAATGTTCTTGATCTCAAATGATTTGGAAGTCTGATCAGCCGTATAAAGCATAATCGTTCCTACGCCAAAAATTCTTTGAAAGAAAGATCTCTTAATGTTGATATCCAATACACGGTACAAAAGAATCTCATCTTCTGATACATTAAACAATCCCTTATGACAATAGAATCTATCGTGATCAAATCTATACTTCGTAAAAGAAATAGGTAATCCAAGATATCTTTTTCTGTCCTGCCAAAGTACGTCTTCGTTACCAACAAGTTGAGTCAATCTATCAATCTTAGCCATAATTCCCTCCATATATACATAATACTCATTACATTATAATGTTAATTAATACTTGCCGCCATATAAAGAAAGAACGAAATGTAAATTTAACCTTCCAACGGAATTGGTCTGTTGCTGTCATATACAGTTGTGACATCCAACATTCTTGACAAGTCATACGTTCTTAGTGTTTGACCGTTCAATAATGTTCTATCGTAGTAAAGGTAATTTATTCCATATGTGTAGTAGGCTTGTGATCCGATTCCAAAGAAAATTCTAAATCCAATAGACTTAAGATACTCAGCTCTGCTATCTGTTCCATTAATGAAATTACCATTGGGATATACTAACATGTGGATATTTCCACCGAGTAATACACCTATCTGTTCATTCCACTTTGTAATGTCCTCCGTTATCGTCTCAATATCCGATGCCTCAGCATTGATATTTCCATAAGTAGACGAGGCAAATTTCCAACCATAATCCAACAATACCTCCGCTATTCTACTTACGGTCTCACAATTACTTTGAATCTGAGCTTCAGTATAGTCGATAGCTGGATATCCAATAGCTCCAAAAGCCGAATTTCTATCATCAACTTCATCTTGATTTACAACATATCCAAAGCAAGACTCATATCCACAAACAGAAATTACACCCTTAACTCCATTGAATGAGAAATCCGGATGCATCTCTACAAACTCATCAAGAATTCCAATGGCCTCAGCATCTCTACTAATCATTGCTTGACCATCGCTATTTCTATATTGACCACATACTTGCCCTTGATCGTTCAATACTAAGCTCTCACACACTCCTGTTTCATATTGAATAGCAGGATAATCAAGTGCCTCAATAATAATAATAACAGGTTTTTTCCCATCAGGAACTACAAGATTTTGCTCAACAAGATAATCCGTGGAAGATAAATCTACTAATCCTTCAGCATCAACTAAAACATAATCGTTAGCATATAGATTCTCAAGAACAGCTAGAAACTCGTCACAAGTCAAATGCAAGTCACTTCCAGAACCAGAAATGCTAGTATCAAAAGCTTGTGATTCATCAACAATCAGATTAGATATCGACAAAACTTCAACTGGTCCAAGATACTCAGAAACGGGTTGAGTATTTGAAGTCGCCTCGAGTAAGTCGGCGCCAATTCGTTCATCTTCAGGAAATATCGCTGCCAAGTCAGAAAGAAGTTCTTCAGCAGAATAATATTGAAATCTCTCAAGCATATGCTCGCCTTCTTGTAGCATTGGCTCATACATCTCTTCCTTTATTTCATTGACTCGATCAACAGAATAATCATAAACAAAACCATCATACGTCTCAGATACATCCAAATAAGTTGTTACTGCCGAAATATAATCGCCATTTAGAAGGCTACTCTCTGCTGATTGGACAAGTCCGCGAGCAACCTCAATTGTATCTACCTCCATCAGAAGTGACGAGGCAGTCGCTGATATGTTAGTAATAGTTACTAGCTGCTCGAAAATAAACGATACATCCGGTTTTTCGATACTACCAAGAAGAAAATCTTCACACAGCGAGTAAAGCCAGTCTGACATAAGAGAACCCGTTAATTCCTGCATTCCGTTCAAGAACGCCAAGTCAGATACAGAAAGCACATACCTCTCATTTCGAATGCGCTCTTGAAGAGCTGTTACTCTTTCAGAAACAATGGTAGTCATCGAGTTCAACATTTCCATTTGAAATTCATACGAGTCGCGTTCGCTTGCATCGGAAGCAACAACTTCATCATAAATACCTCTATAAATCGATATAGCCTTCTCGTAATCTCCGGAATCCAATGCCTTCGAAAAAGAGTTCAGAACTTGAGCATTCTGACGATTCTTCTTATCAATATTGACGAATACTATAATTGAGGCAACAAGTGATAGAACACACATTATTACTATCACCTTCTGAGTTAATGTGTAACCTTTGCGTTCTCTTGTAATGTCTTCAAAAGATAAAAAGCTGTTCAATTACAAGCCCTCTATTCCAATCTGTTTACTCTCAAAAGAGTCTTCCTTAATATAATATCCTATCGCAGGTACTTTACGAATACGATAGTATTCTGGATCAACAATTCCCTTCTCTTCAAGAGATACTATCTCCGTCATCTCTGAGCCTCGTTTAGAGACAAGAAGTTGAACTCCTTGTGTAGTACGTGTGGTCTTTTCTGGAATCAACGATGATTTGAAAACTACTGCCTTATTAAGAGAGCTTCTTGCTACCATATCAGGGTCTGCATTATTCTCGAGGAATATAAACGAAACCGCAGTTGAACCATCATAGAATGCTTTAAGAAGCTTTTTTCTGTTCTGTTTCGTCTCATATACATTCAACGGGAAGATAGCTGCCTTACCATTTTTGAATCCTATCATCAGTCTTCCCGAATAGTCCGTAGTGACAATCATATGAACAATCTTCTCCCCTTCCTCTAGTTCAAGCTCGTTTTGGAGAAAATATCCGAATTCACTAGGCTTAGTGTCAGCAAATTGATACGTGTTCGCCTTATAAACATTGCAATTACTAGTAAAGAATAAGATATCGCTCTTATTCGTAACTTCAACATCTATCATTATCTCGTCATCGTCTTTAATCTTTAAATCCCCGGCATTGCGAATTGAAGTTAGCGCAAGTTTCTTAAGATATCCATGACGTGTAAGCATAAGACGCAATCTGTAGTCACTAATACTGTTTTCTACACTATAACTTTCAACACTATCAATAGTAACGATTTCAGAACGTCGTGGCTTGCCATATTTTTTCGAAATATCCTTAATTTCATCAACAATTATCTTGTCGATTCGACTAGGTTTCTTTAAGATATCCTCCACATCAGCAATGTCATCAATGAGTTTCTGCTTATCAGCTAAACGATTCATAATATATTGCTTATTAATATTACGAAGTTTAATCTCGGCAACAAACTCCGCTTGCATCTTATCGATGGAGAATCCCTTCATTAAATTCGGTACTACGTCCTCTTCTAATTCGGTCTCTCTAATAATCTTAATTGCTTTATCAATATCCAACAGAATGACTGCTAGACCATCCAACAAATGAAGTCTTGCTTGCTTCTTCCCTAATTCAAACCTCAATTGTCTCGAAATACATCCTCTTCTCCACATTAACCATTCGTCAAGAATTCTCGAGACTCCGAGCACCATAGGATATCCATTAATAAGTATATTAAAATTGCACGAGAATGTATCTTGAAGCTTAGTAAAACGAAACAGCTTCGTCA
>Ga0179941_1231824_pt1 | contig 14004 bp, 8 predicted proteins | sample AD_UKC048_sludge_FD_135968 | JGI IMG/M metagenome (GOLD analysis project Ga0179941, IMG submission 135968) | Active sludge microbial communities of municipal wastewater-treating anaerobic digesters from Illinois, USA - AD_UKC048_MetaT... | ecosystem: Engineered > Bioreactor > Anaerobic >... | reverse complement strand
GCAAAATACGAACGACAACAGGCCCGTTGTCTTGTCTTTTTCTCCGTTTTTAGAAGGCAGGAGGTAAAAACCTGCCCGCTTGTAATCTTCATCCGCCACCCATGCAACCGCCCAGAAATGCGGGAATTGCCACAAAAACTGCAACGTAAACAGCATAAATGCCGTCGAGGAAATATATCCTTCATAAGCCACACACCCGATAATCAGCGGCAATGCGCCCGGAATAGCGCCTACCAGTACCGACAACGGGGTTGTGCGTTTCATCGGCGTATACACAAACGCATAACTGATGAGCGACAAGGTGCCCAGAAAACCCGTGAGCGGATTGAATACCGACAACAGGCAAATTCCCAGCAACGCCATCAATCCTGCCAGCAGCACCGCCGTCGATACGCTCATCCGGCCCGTCACCACAGGCCGGTTGGCCGTGCGGATCATCATCCGGTCGTAATCGCGTTCCAGTACCTGATTCAGCGCATTGGCTGCACCGGTTACAAAAAAACCGCCCAGTGTCAGCAGGATCATACCTGCCCATGTTACCTGTCCTTTTCCAACGATGGCATAAGACATCACTGCTGAGAAAAGTACCAGGAGCGTCAGTTTGAACTTCACCAACAGGCCGAAATCCTTGAGGGACTGACCCATACCAACCGACACATATGCTGACTTGACTTGATTTCGGCTCATTTATTTTTTAAAACTTTCTGAGGATATGAGGAAATGCGTATCTGAAAAGGAGAAACTTGGCCCCTCAGATCTTCAAATCCCCAACAAATAATCAGTGTCCGTGGTCGTGTTCTCCTTCCCGAAGCGGTATGTATTGCGGAATGAATTCTTCTCCGTTTTTACCGTAATCGTACGCCCAGCGTTGTACCGTAGGCAGTTTGCCCGGCCAGTTGCCGTGTCCCGGTTCGATCGGCGTCGTCCATTCCAGCGTGTTGGCACCCCATGGGTTTTTGACCTTCAGTTTGCGGCCACTGAAAATCGAGTAGAAGAAATTCACGATAAACAGCACCTGCAGGAAGAATACTATGATAGCGGCTACGGTGATAAACTTGTTCAGGTCGGTAAAGTGTTTGAACGACTCGAAGTTTTCAATGCTGTAGTAACGGCGCGGAACACCTGCCATACCCGTATAGTGCATCGGCCAGAAAATAGCGTATGCGCCGAAGATAGTACCCCAGAAGTGTATCTTTCCAAGCGTCTCGTTCATGAAACGGCTGAACATTTTCGGGAACCAGTGGTAAATACCCGCAAACATGCCGAAGAACGCCGCAATACCCATTACGATGTGGAAGTGCGCTACAACGAAGTAGGTATCGTGCATTTGAATGTCGATCGCGGAGTTGCCGAGGAAAATACCCGTCAAACCACCCGAAATGAACATCGAAACGAAACCCAGCGAGAACAAACTGGCCGAATTGAATCTGAAATTGGAGCCGTAAACCGTTGATATCCAGTTAAATACCTTCACTGCGGAGGGTACCGCAATGATCAGGGTAAATATGACGAAGAAGTTCGAAATGAACGGATTCACACCCGACATAAACATGTGGTGCGCCCACACGATGAACGACAGGAAGCCGATCGCCAGAATGGAGAACACCATTGCGCGGTAGCCGAAAATCGGTTTGCGTGCATGTACTGACAGTACCTCCGAAACGATACCCATGGAAGGAAGGATAATGATGTATACTTCCGGGTGACCGAGGAACCAGAACAGGTGCTGGAACAGGATCGGGCTACCGCCCACACGGTCCAGGATCTGACCGCCTACCACGATTTCGCTGAGGTAGAACGAAGTGCCCATGCTGCGGTCGAACATCAGAAGCAGTACGCCCGAAAACAGTACCGGGAAAGACAATACACTCAGTACAGCCGTTACGAAGAACGCCCACATGGTCAGCGGCATGCGCCACATATTCATACCTTTCGTACGCAGGTTCAGGATCGTTGTGATATAGTTGATACCACCCAGCAGGGCCGAAATGATAAACAGCGCCATGGCTACAATCCACATCGTCATACCGGATGCCGACCCATCTGAGGCTTGCGGCAGGGCACTTAATGGAGGATAGGCTGTCCAGCCCCCGGAAAATGGCCCGGTACTCAGGAACAGCGACAGGAACAAGGTTACGCCTGCCAGAAAAAATGCCCAGTAGGAGAATGCATTCAGCAGCGGAGAAGCCATGTCGCGGGCGCCCACCTGCAATGGAATCAGCAGGTTGGAAAACGTTCCGCTCAGACCGGCCGTCAGTACGAAGAACACCAGAATCGTACCGTGCATGGTTACAAGGGAGTAGTAAAACTCCGGATCGAGTTTGCCGATGCCGGCGTCGTTCACCTGGATCCATTTACCGAGGAGCGGTTTCAACCATGCCATATCCGCTTCCGGGAAACCCAGTTGAAGACGGAAAATGATCGACATGGCAGCACCAATGAACGCCCAGAAGATACCCGTGATCAGAAACTGGCGGGCAATCATTTTGTGGTCGGTGCTGAAGATATAATGTGTCAGGAAATTTGACTGAAACTTATCGCCGTGGTGATGATCATGGAAATGATCGTCGTATCCCAATTCATGGGTATACTGTTCTTCCAGTGTTTCAACGGCGGTAACAACTTGTGCCATATCCGGGTGTTTTAAAATTGATTTGTATTATAAAACCTTCGTCAGGTCAGATGTTCTTCAAAAATGCAAAAGTACTTAAGGCAAGAGGCGATGACAATCGATGGTTGATTCAAATTATGACGCCAAGTTTTTTTTCCTGCCGGATGTTCAGATAGAACTCAAAATAGTGAATTCTGTTCTGCGGTTTTTCGCGCGATTTTCCTCCGTATCGTTTTCGCCCAGCGGTTTGGTGTCTCCGTAACCATGAGGCCGGAGGCGGCTGGAAGGAATTCCGCGGTCTGTCAGGTATTTCACTACAGATGCAGCACGCTGGCCGGATAGCGCCATATTGGCTGCCGGATCGCCCACATTGTCGGTATGCCCGGCTACTTCGATCACCAGCGACGGGTAAGTCGTCATGGCAGTTACCAGGTTATCCAGTTCGTAGCGGCTGTCAGCCGTGAGGGCCGAGGAACCGGTTTCGAAGTTTACGTGATTCAGTGTCAGCGTTTTAGCATTGATATCGGCCGATTCAACAGCCGCTTTGATGCTTTCACTGAAAGCCTTGGCACGCATGCCGACTTCCACAGGGAGGGTTTTACCCTTGTTCGGATCTTCGGCTTTATCCCGGATCTGAGTGAAGTAGAGGGATTCCTGTTTTTTGTACCACTGATCAAATTCTTCCTGTGAAACTACCTTGAAGATCCGTTTCATGGAATAGTGACCTTTTCCGCACAATTCTGCGCAGGCCAGTTCGTATTCGAATTTCTCCCAGCGCTTTGGTCCGGTTGGATCGGCGGCGTCGGCAGGCTCGTTGTATTCCGGGTACTTTCTCAATTCATTCCGGTATTCGGCCGTCGTTTTGATCGGCGTGAATACGAAGAACGTAGGCAGACCGGGAACGGCGTCCATTTTCACCCTGAAATTAGGCAGGAAGAAACTGTGCAGCACGTCTTTTGCAGTAATACGCACGCGCACTTTTTTACCTACCGGCAGGTACAACTCCTGGCCTGGCAGCACGTCGTCCCAGGTTTTCGGATCATTGAAATCCATACCCAACTGGTTGTTGGCCGTCGTGAGTTTGTAGTTACGCGTTCCGAGTTTACCGTCCGGACCCGGGTAGCGAATAATCCAGTTGAATTGCTGGCCTGTGGCTTCGATCTCGATGTAGTCCTCGTTGGGTTTCACATCGGCCATTACCGTGTTCCATGCATCCAGGCCGCGTACCACCAGAAAGGTCATTACAACAGCCGGAATAGCAGTCCAGATCATTTCGAGGCGGTTATCATGTGCCACGAACTGGGCTTTACGGCCGGCCTGCCAACGGTATTTGTAGGCAAACCAGAACAGCATGATATGGGTAATGATAAACACGATACCCGTGAAGAACAAAGTCCAGGCAAACAGACTGTCCAACATGTCGCCATGTTCGGATGCGCCCTTGTGCGGACCGTATCCCATCATTTCATTGCGATATGCCCAGGCAGACACAACAACGCCTACCAGAAACACAACCATGAAAACAAGCGAAAGCCAGCCATTCCATTTGCTGTTGTCGCGCATCACTTCCTGCTCACCCTTGATCTGCCCGGTGAGTTCCATTACTTTCCCGATTTGAACCAGTACGATGGACATCAGGATAACGCAGAGAATTATAATAAGCCCTGTCATTGAAAAAATTTTATTCCTTTAACCCGAAGGCGTTAAATTTGTTTATAGGTTGCTGGTTTATAGTTGATTATGTATAAACCTGACAAACCTTCACAGCATGACGTCCAGATCAATGATGGTCATCGTGTCCGTGATTTTCTTCTATTTCCGTGCTGATAAGCGTGCCTGTTTCGTGGTGCAAACTTTCATCCAGGTACGGATCTTTCCATGGTACCAGCGATGCACTGCTCAGTTTGTTGAAGAAAAAGAACAGGAACAGGCTCAGGAAACCGATCATGGTACCCAGTTCGAGGAAGCCGGGCAGCGTGAACCCTGCGCGATATCCTTTTTCTGCGTCGTGGCCTTCCCCTTCGCCATGTGCCGCCTCGCCATGTGCTCCGCCTTCATGCGGTGCTTCGGCTGTGGCGCCATGCGGCGCTGCGTGCGTTTCAGCGGGAGCGGCTTCGTGAGAAGCCTCCTGGTGTGCAGCAGGTTCGGCTGTTTCGGCAGGATGTGCTGCCATGCCCGTCGAATCTGTGGAGTGTTCTTCCGTTGGCGCCATTGTTTCGGCGGGTATTCCCTTTTCTATCGAGGTAGCCGGACGTTGTTTCACCTTACCTTCGGAAATTTCTTTCGCTTCGTGCGCCGCGATGCGCGCACCCGGTTTGATCATGTAGAAGTAATCCCACCAGTGGCCGAAGAATACAATCAGGGCCACGAAGAACATCGTACCGAATTTGCGCTTGGTATCGTTCCGCATCAGGATAAGGAACGGCGTTACGAAGTTGAGCAGCAGGTTACCCCAGAAAAGAATCGGGTAATGGTCCATACGTTCGCGGAAATAGATCGTTTCCTCACCGTTGTTGGCATACCAGATCAGCATGAACTGGTCGAACCACAGGTAAGTCCAGAAAACGGAGATACCGAATACGTATTTACCGATGTCGTGCAGGTGGTCGCGCGTCACATATTCGAGGTAACCGAGTGATTTCAGGTAAATGATCAGCATAACGGTCATCGACAGACCGCCGAGCCACATGGAGATCATGGAGTACCACGCGAACATGGTGCTGTACCAGTGCGGATCGATCGACATGACCGATTGCCAGATGAATACGGTGCTCAGAAAACCGCCCAGCGGGAGGAAAGAAGCCGCCCATTTGCGCTGTTTTTTGTAGTAAGCAAACGAGGGCGTTTCTTCTGTGTCCTGTGCCACCGACGCTTTGCGCAGGTTGTAAGCCCAGAAGAGCCATACACCCAGAAAGCCGAGCGTGCCCAGCGTATACCAGCTTGCATTCAGGAAGCCCGATTTGCCGGCGATAATTCTGTCGTAGATAGGGTTGGCCGGATCGGTAATGCCCGGTGTATTCCAGTGATAGAGGTGGTGGAAATGCCCCCACACGCCGATGACCAGAACTGCTACCAGAACGAGGCCTACCAGCATAAACTGGGACATGGACTCCCACACGCGTTTCACCAGCGAGTTCCAGCCTGCAAAAGCCGTAATTTGAGCGGAAAGGAAGAACATGGACGTGAACGCCATGCCGGTGAAGAACACCGTATTGTGCAGGTAGTTCGTCCAGAAACGGGTATGAAACTCGTCGTCGCCGATGAAGGTAAGAAGCAGGCACAGTGCGCCCAGTACCATACCGCCGATCAGGACGCTTTTGGTCTTGCTATCAAATACAAATTGCGTATTGGTCAGATTCATATCGCAAATTCAGGTCGAGCCTGATGAAGTTTGATGTTGAAATAAGGTTTGGTTTCGGGGTGGTCGGTCAATTTTCTTTTACTGTGGAACGATCACGGTGTGTCCTGCTCTCACAGGTCCGGATGCGGTGCCGCGGCCAGGCTGCTCTACGTTGCTCAGGGTATTGGCGGTTTCGCTATATTCCAGGTTTTTGGATTTGGCCTGCAACGAACGAATGTAGTGGATCACCTCCCAGCGTTCTTCGAACGACAGTTTATCGGGATAAGCGCCCATCACGTTTCTACCGTACATGATGGCGAAGTAGTAACGGCCGTTTCCGGCGCCTATCATATCGTCGCCGATCAGGTTCTTCGGTTGAGCCGGGTATTTGCTGTCGGGCATGGTAACGAGCCAGCCCTGGCCGTCGCCTTTTTCACCGTGGCAGATTCCGCAGTAGGTGTTGTACAACGGTTTTGCGCGGTCCAGTCCCGCTTTTGTAATCGGAACCGGATTGCCAATCATTTCATCTTCGCAACGGGCGCGATCGGCTTCCGTGTTTTCGTAGTAGAATGGCGCTTCACCGTTCGGAGAGGCTGCAATAGCGTTCGGAGCGTTTTTACCGCGGACGATATCCAGCGATCCCAGGCCATTGTAATAAACACCCGTCATACCGCGGGCGATAGAGCCTTCCACTTTTCCGTGTGGTTGCGACAATTGCGCCACCGTGCGTACGCTTTTATCGTCCCAGTGGTTCCAGTAGTACGCACTGTAGAGGTTTGCTTCGTATGCCACCTGGTGGTACATATCCGGCATGTACTCGTGACCGGTTTTGTTTTTACCCGCCGGCGAACAAAGGGAAAAAAGCCAGGCGAATAAAGCGACTCCGAGGATAGCGCCAATTACGTATTTCATTGATTATCTTATTGTTGATTCGTTGAAATTTGCTGTTTATGGTTTATTAGTTTATGGTTTATAAACGTATAAACCCATAAACTATAAACTTTCCTAAATCGTCTTCACATTGACTTCAGCAGCCTGACTCTGTGTGAAAAAACCTTTCAGTTGGTCCACGTCGTTGTCAGTAGAAGAAGTCACGTCAAATGCCAGACAAAACTTGTCGTCGGTGATCCGGTTATCCAGCGTTTTTGCTTTCACACCGGGCCACATGCCGCAAATGGTATAGAAAGTGATGGTCATACCCCAGGCTGCAAACAGAACCGTCATCTCGAAAGTGATGGGAATGAATGCCGGCACGGACCAGTATGGCTTACCGCCGAACACAATAGGCCAGTCGCGGGTGAATACCCAGGTCATGGTCAGGAATCCGAACGATGCACCGATGGCGCCGTAGATAAAGCCGAGATAATGCAGGCGGCTTTCATTCAGCCCCAGGATCGGATCGAGTCCGTGTACCGGGAACGGCGTATAGACGTCCATGATATCGAGGTGTGCAGCATTCGCCGCTTTCACCGCGCCTTTCAGATCTTCCTCGTCGTTGTACAGGCCGTAAAGGACTTTTTTACTTTCAGTAGCCATATTCAGAGTGATGGATAAGCAATTGATAGTTAGTTTTTTGAACGAATAGCCGCTTGCGCGTACTGCCGTTTTATTTTAGTGTTGCGCGCCTTTTTCAATTTCAGAAGCGCTGTGCGAAGAGTGGCCGTGGCCGGGTTTCGCATCGGGGCCGATGTACTGGTCGCCAGCCACTTTCAGAATGGCTTTTACCTCCGCAATGGCTACCACCGGTGCAACGCGGGTGAAGATCAGGTACAGCGTAAAGAACAGGCCCATCGTTCCGGTGAATATGGAGATTTCCACCCATGTCGGACGGTAGTAACTCCAGGAAGAGGGCAAATAGTCGCGGGCCAGCGTGGTGGCGATGATCACGAAACGTTCGAACCACATACCGATATTTACCACGATGCTCAGGAAGAACGTCCACCAGATGCTGCGGCGGATTTTGCGCGACCAGAACAACTGCGGGCTTACCACGTTGCAGAACATCATACCGAAGTACGACCACCAGTATACACCGAATACACGGTTATAGAAGGCAAACTGTTCGTAAATATAACCGGAGTACCAGGCGATAAACAATTCCGTCAGGTAGGCGACGCCTACGATCGTGCCCGTGAGCACGATTACCTTGTTCATCGATTCGATGTGGTTGACAGTAATATAATCTTCCAGTCGGAGCACTTTCCGGGTGATCACCATCAGCGTTTGTACCATGGCGAAACCGGAGAATACCGCACCCGCAACGAAATACGGCGGGAAGATGGTGGTGTGCCAGCCCGGAATAACCGACGTGGCAAAGTCAAAAGATACAATCGTGTGTACGGAAAGTACGAGCGGGGTAGAAATACCTGCCAGTACCAGCGACAGGGCTTCCCAGCGTTGCCAGTGTTTGGCGCTGCCGGTCCAGCCGAACGAGAAGAATTCATACATTTTACGGCGCATACCGGTAGCACGGTCGCGTACCGTAGCCAGGTCGGGCACCAGACCCGTGTACCAGAACAGCAGCGATACGGAGAAGTACGTCGAGATGGCGAATACGTCCCACAGCAGCGGAGAGTTGAAGTTTGTCCACAACGGACCGCGTGTATTCGGGAACGGGAAGATGAAGAACGCCAGCCATACACGTCCCATGTGGAAAATCGGGAACTGGCCGGCGCAAATTACCGCAAAGATGGTCATAGCCTCTGCCGCACGGTTAACACCCGTACGCCAGCGCTGGCGGAACAGCAACAGGATGGCCGAGATCAGCGTACCGGCGTGACCGATACCGATCCACCAAACGAAGTTGGTGATATCCCAGGCCCAGTTGATGGTGCGGTTGGCGCCCCATTCGCCGATCCCTTTCCATACTGTCCAACAGATGGCAAAAACATACAGCCCGAGAAAAGCGGCAGACAGTGCGAAGGCAATAATCCATTCGCGTGTCGGGCTTTTTTCAGTGGGTACACACAAATCCTCTGTGATGTTGTGGTAGGATTTGTTTCCCGTAATCAATACGTGCCGAACCGGCGCTACTGCTTGAGACATAATCGTGTTATCAATTATGAACGTATGAGTTGTGAGTCGTGAATAGTGAGTAAAAAACTCACAACTGACTATTCACAACTCACACTATGCGTTCATCATTTAAGAAAAGAGTTCTTCGTTGGTGTTGGTGACTTTAGCGGAATAGTTCACTGCCGGACGAACGTTGATTTCTTCCAGTACTTTATATGCCAGTTCCGCAGCCGCTTTCGTTTTTTTGTTTACTTCACTTTCCGGATTGTTCAGGTTACCGAACACGATCGCACCGGTTGGGCAAGCCGTCTGGCAAGCCGTGCGTACGTCGTTGTCCAGAATCGCGCGACCTTCGCGTTTGGCGGTCAGTTTGCCTTCCTGAATGCGCTGCACGCAGAAAGAGCATTTTTCGATCACACCGCGCGAGCGAACCGTTACGTCCGGATTCATCACCATACGCGTCAGGTTGTCGGCATAGAACGGTTTGTCGTCGCCTTCCACATGGAATACGCGTTCTTCGTTGGCAGGCCACAGGTCAGCCGTGGTATAGTCGAGCCAGTTGAAACGGCGCACTTTATAAGGACAGTTGTTGGCGCAGTAACGTGTACCGATGCAACGGTTGTAAGCCATCTGGTTGATACCTTCCATCGAGTGCGTGGTAGCGGATACCGGACAAACGTTCTCGCAAGGTGCGTTGTCGCAGTGCTGGCACATCATCGGTTGGTACACCACTTTCGGGTTCTCGATGTCGCCATAGAAATAGCGGTCGATACGCAGCCAGGTCATTTCGTGGTGGCGGGCCACTTCTTTTTTGCCCACGACCGGGGTATTGTTTTCGCTCACGCAGGCAACCTGGCATGCACCGCATCCGATGCAGGAATTCAGGTCGACGTACATACCCCATTTCAGGCCGGTTTTAAACCATTCGTCGGTGCTGGGGTAAAGCGTTTGGGAATTCAGGTGTTCTGCTTCCTCATGGAATTCGACCAGTTTTTCCTCCAGTTCCTGCAAATCCTTCAGATTAGTCTGGAAAATGATGGAACGTTTGGTCAACGAGCCTTGGAAAAACTCAGCCTCGTCGATGTTTTGAGTAGCATCCGCGCCGTGCACACCCATGGTGTGGTGGTGCTGTACGCAGGCGAAGTGTTTATCCACGCCTACTTTAGCGGAAATCTTCACGTCGGTACCGAAGTACTGGGTCAGTCCGCCCTCCCCTTTCAGGGCAGGGTTGACGTTTACGCCGTAGGTAACACCGCAGCCGCCCATTTCACGACCGCCGCCAAGGGCGATGGAAACGGTGCCGGGGGCTTGACCGAAGTTGCGGACAACGGTGCAGGTCAGTTTCTGGCCGTTTACTTCTACTTCTACCTGATCGCCGTCGATGAGGTCTTTCCAGCCTTTGATCGTATCTTTTCCGTTCGTTTCAATCGGAATGTTGAGGTAGTTGCCCCAAACAGTCCGGTTAACAGGGTCTGGCATTTCCTGGAGCCAGGGATTGTGCGCGTATTGTCCGCCGCCGATGTTGACGGTTTCGTAGAAGGATATTTCGAGTTCCGAACCGGACGGTTTGCTTACCGCGTTCACGTCGACGGTGCCGGCAAATGCGGCAGCGCTTTGCAGTTCTACCGACGGCAGTTCGAAAATGCCGTCGTGCAGGCTCATATCCCAGAACGCGGCCGGGGTGCTGTATTTTGTCTGACGCTGGAACAGATCACCGCCGGCCCAGTTGGATTTCAGGTACTGGTAGTACGGCTGATCGTCCTGGCGATTCAGTTCGGTGCTGTCGGCCCATTCCAGCAGGCTGAGTTCTGCCTGGCGGGTTTCGAACAGCGGAGAAATGGTTGGTTGAATCAGGCTGAACTGGCCTGCTTTCGGCTCGGCATCGCCCCAGGATTCCAGCAGGTGGTGGGTGGGTGCGGAGTAATTGCAGACAGCCGTGGTTTCATCTACCACAGTATTAAAGGAAACGCGGACCGGAACTTTTGCGAAAGCGGCTTTAAAAGCCTCGGCGTTGCGCAGTTCCCAGGCCGGGTTGGCGCCCCAAACGATGGCAACCTGTACGCGGCCGCTATTCATTTCAGCGATCAGACCGTCCAAAGCGCGTTCGTCGCCCTGGCGTTGGTAGGAAGGTTTCGTGAAATCAACCGTTGTGTTGATGTTGCCGAGGATGTCGTTGATCTTGTTGACGATCACTTGTTCGGCTACGTTATTGGAATCACTGACTACCAGCGATTTGCCTCTGGCGTTGCGCAGATCGGCGGCAATTTTTTTGATCGCGCCTGCTGCTTTGTCGTTCACTTTCGGACCGCCGGAAGAACCGGACAGTTCGTTGTAAAGCGCTACGATGGCCGCACCCATTTCGCTGGGTTTAATCATCACGCGGTTGTCGGCATTGGAACCGGTGAGCGACATATGGCTTTCCACCTGATAGTGGCGCGACATTTTAGCGCCTTTATTCGGGGAAATCTTGCGTTTTTTAGCGTACAAACGGGCATATTCGACCGGGCTGATCCAGGAGCCGAGGAAATCGGCGCCGAAAGCAACGATCACGTCGGCTACGTCGAATTTGTAGGACGGGATCACTGCCGCACCGAAAGACTGCTTGTTTGCTTCCAGCAGGGCTGCGCTGGAAACGGCGTCGTATGTTACTACCTGTGTGTTCGGGTATTTGGCAGTAAATTCACCCAGGGCTTTTTTCGCCGTCGGGCTGATAATGGTATTGGAAATGATGCGCACCGTAGCACCGGCAGCCAGTTTGGCTTTGATCTCGCGGTCGAGTGCGGTCCAGTCCATTCTTTCCACCTGGCCTTCACTCACCTTGCCTGCATGTTGAATGCGGCGGGTGTCGTAGAGGCTCAAAACGGCAGCCTGCGCGCGGGCGCTGGTACCGCCTCCTGTGACGCTGCTGAGTGTATTGCCTTCGATTTTGATCGGACGACCTTCGCGGGTTTTCACCAGAACGGCGCAGTAATCACCGCCATTGACGAAAGAAGAAGCGAAGTAGTTGGCCACACCCGGAACGATTTCGTCGGGTTTGGTTACATACGGAATGGCCTTTTTGACCGGGATCTGGCAGGAAGCAGCGACGGTGGCCGCACCGAGTCCGAAGCCCAAGAGTTTCAGAAAGTCGCGCCGGTTGGTTTCCCATTTGCCATCGGTCTGGTCGATATTTTCGATCGAAAATTCTTTTTCAGCCGATTGCAGAAAGGATTCTTCCCGCATCAAATCTTCGGTGCTTACCCAAATACCGTTATCGTGGTGCATAATTATAATGATGAATGATGAATGATGAATGATGAATGGCCGATTTAGAGGCCTCATTCACACCTTCAAAAGATCTTCGATATTGTTTTTAACTTGACGAATCCGAATGATACACGAATCAATTATTCATCGTTCATCATTCATCATTCATCATTTTAATAGTGGCATTTCTGGCATTCCAGACCGCCGATTTCTTCTACGGTTACTTTTTCGCGCTCGCCGCTTTTCAGTTCGTCGTGGTAGCGCTCGTATTGTTTGTAGTAATCGTTTTCCTTGAATTTCACTTCCGTTTCGCGGTGGCAGTTGATACACCAGCCCATGCCGAGTGTGGAATACTGGTACACAACGTCCATTTCCTGAACCGGGCCGTGGCATTTCTGGCATTGAACCTGTCCGACGGATACGTGCTGGGAGTGGTTGAAGTAAGCGTGGTCGGGCAGGTTGTGGATACGCGTCCATTCGATCGGGCCCTGAATTTTGCCGTTAGAGTCGTTTTTCAGCGCTTTCACGATGCCATCCCACTGGAGGTCGACTTCACTGCGGGCGCCTTCGTCCATGGCGGTTAGGGATTTTTCGGACATGTATTCCTGGCCGATCCATTTTTTGTACAGTTCTTCCACCTGTTTTTCGCTCCAGTTGGCATAGCCGTCGATGTATTTGTTGGCGATCGGGTCGAAACCGATGGAAGCGTAAATTTTTGTGATTTCGCGCGTTCCCGTTACGGTGCCTTTCTTCACCGCCGCGTGGCAGTTCATACAGGTATTGGTACCCGGAATGGAGGATTGTTTGGAACGGCGCGCCGAATCGTGGCAGTACTGGCAGTCGATTTTATTGGTGCCGGCGTGCAGTTTGTGGCTGAATGCGATAGGCTGATCGGGTTCGTAACCTTGTTCGCGGCCCATTTGGGTCGCGTTGTCGACCATTTTGTTGCCGAAAACAAGGATCAGTGCGAACACCAGAAAAGCGATAGCGCCTTTCGTAGACAGGATTTGCGCAACCGTTTTATTGATAGGCGACATACCCGACTGCACGCGGGTTACGTTGTGCAGGTTGTTGACGATGCGCATCAGAGCGAATGCCAGCAGGCCGAGGATGGATGCCAGACCGATAAACAGCCATGGAATCTCGGATGACTTTTTCTGACCGGGATCGACGGCTGTCAAACCTACGGGCGGTTTATTGGCGTTGTTATACTGGTCATTGATGTACAGTATAAGGCTTTCCAGTTGTTCGTCCGTCAGGCCAGGGAAACTGTTCATCGCAGTAGGTTTCCATTTCGCCCACAGTTCCGTAGCGCGCGGGTGGCCGGCAGCGATCAACCCCTGCGAGTTGCGAATCCAGGAGTACAGGTCCTTGCGGGGATATGCTGCCCATCGGTCTTCCGTACCGCCCAGTGCAGGGCCGGTAAGGTTGTCCTTCATGTTTTTATTGTGACAGGCGGCGCAGTTGGCAACAAATAAATCTTTGCCTGCTTCTTTGGTCGGGCCCGCTTGCATGGTAAGCGTTGCGGCGAGCATGAATGTAAAGACCCAACAAATGCGTTTAAGCATCATATCTGTGTAGAAGTTGATTTGCTCAATGGAGGCGTAATGGCCCAATTTTTCGGAAACTTTCGCTGCGACTTTCCTTCCGTCAGCGTTTTGTCAGCGCAAAGGTATCAACGTGCGAATTTCCACCAAACAATGTGTTAAGAAAGCAATTTATTTAGATGAACTCTAAACTTGTTGCAGCATGAACCCTCCAGAATATGCACATCTGCAAGAGGACAAGCCGG
>Ga0179941_1249312_pt1 | contig 14047 bp, 29 predicted proteins | sample AD_UKC048_sludge_FD_135968 | JGI IMG/M metagenome (GOLD analysis project Ga0179941, IMG submission 135968) | Active sludge microbial communities of municipal wastewater-treating anaerobic digesters from Illinois, USA - AD_UKC048_MetaT... | ecosystem: Engineered > Bioreactor > Anaerobic >... | reverse complement strand
CGCCGTGGCGTCCGTTAAGGGTGATAGTTGCGTTCCATGCGTAGCATGGGCCGCCGAGCGAGGTTCCACGACCTCGGGCATAGGATTCTAGGGCACGCCCGCCAGGGTACGGCCCCAGGGTGCTTGTGCAAGCGATCTTTGGAGGACACATGAAAGACAGAATCCGTGTCAGGCTTAGAGGCTTTGATGTCCGTCTTATAGACGACAGCGCAAAGTCAATCGTCAGTACCGTGCAGCGTGCTGGTGCGAAAGTAGCGGGACCCATCCCTCTGCCCACCAAAATCAGCAAATACACAGTGCTCCGTTCCCCGCACGTGCACAAAAAAGCGCGCGAGCAGTTCGAGATGAGGACCCATAAACGCCTTATCGACATTCTGAGCCCGACCCCCGATGTGATGGACGCGCTGATGAAGCTCGAGCTTCCTGCCGGCGTGGACGTGGAAATTAAGCAGTAACGGACGGTTTCGTACCGTACCGTTCAACGCTAGGAGAAACCGATGATTGGATTGATCGGACAAAAGGTTGGCATGACCCAGGTGTTCGACGAAAGCGGAAAGCTGGTTCCAGCTACCGTTATCGCCGTAGCCAAAAACGTGGTCATAGGCCGAAAAACCGCCGAAAAAGACGGCTATGATGCCGTCGTGCTTGGTTATGAGACCAAGAAGAAGTCCAGGGTTACCAAGCCGTATGGCGGCCAGTTCCCCGAAGGTGTCGAACCCACCCGCATGATTAAGGAAGTCCGTGATTTTTCGGCTCCCGCGGAAGTGGGCGCAAGCCTTGGCATTGACCTGTTCAGTGCGGCTCGCTTTGTGGACGTCATAGCCACCAGCAAGGGTAAGGGCTTTCAGGGTGTTATGAAGCGCTGGGGTTTTGCCGGCGGACGTAACACGCACGGCTCCAAGTTCCACCGTGAACCCGGTTCTACCGGCCAGAGCACCTATCCGCACCGCACCTTCAAAAATGTGAAGATGCCTGGTCGTATGGGTCGCGAGCGCGTAACGGTGCAGAATCTTAAGGTGGTCAAGGTCGATACGGATGCGGGCTTTATCATAGTCCGAGGTGCCGTGCCGGGTCATCGCGATTGCACGGTGTTCGTCAGGTCGGCCGTGAAAAAGGCTAAGTGAGGATAGGCTGACATGCAAGGCAAAGTCTTTTCCATACAGGGCAAGGAACTCCGGACCGTTGAGCTGTCCGATGCCGTTTTCGGCATGCCCATAAACGAGGACGTAATTTGGTACGCCATCAACAACGAGCTGGCCAATAAGCGTGTCGGTACCGCCGACACCAAGACCCGCTCCGATGTGCACGGCACCAATCGCCGTCCGTATGCCCAGAAGGGTACCGGTAGGGCTCGCCAGGGTGACGTCAAGGCGCCCCAGTTCGTAGGCGGCGGCGTGGTTTTCGGACCGCACCCGCGCGACTACTCCTACACCATTCCCAAGAAGGCAAAGCGCCTCGCCATGAAGAGCATACTGAGCCTAAAAGCCCAGAATGCTACGATGAAAGTGGTAGAGGATTTCACCATCGACGCGGGAAAAACCAAAGACCTTATGGCTGTGCTCAAGAACCTGGTTCCCCAGGACAAAGCAGAGCGCACCGTGGTTATTCTCAAGGACGACGACAAGCTGGTAAAGCGCGCAGGACGAAACATCCCGTGGCTGCACTTTCTGTCGTACAACCGGCTCCGCGCACACGACCTGTTCTACGGACGTTCCGTTATCGTAATGGAGTCCGCCGTGCAGAGTCTTAACGAATTCTACGCGGATAAGTAAGGAAGGCGACAAGGATGCAGTACGACAGCATACTGATAGAGCCGGTCTTGAGCGAAAAGACCAATATCATGCGGGAAGAAGGCAAATATGTCTTCCGTGTGGATCCTAGGGCAACCAAGATCCAGGTGAAAGAAGCGGTTAGGCGGCTTTTTGCCGTTCACCCGATTTCCTGCACCGTCATGAACGTAGGCGGAAAACCGAAACGCCTGCGCTACCGCTCGGGAACCACTTCGTCCTGGAAGAAGGCCATTGTCCGCTTGCAAAAAGGCGAGACGATAAAAGCCTTCGAAGGCGCCTGAGCAAAGGATAGGGGATAACTATGGCTATCAAGACGTTTAGGCCGATAACCCCCGGGCTCAGGCACCGGGTGCAGGTGGTGAACGAAGCGCTCACCGTCGGCAACGAGCCCTGCAAGGCTCTGACGGTTGGCAAGACCAAAAACGGCGGCAGGGCGAGCAACGGCCGCATTTCCGTCCGGCGCATAGGCGGCGGTCACAAGCAAAAGTACCGCGTCATCGACTGGAAGCGAGACAAGCTTGGCATTCCCGGCAAGATCGCTACCATAGAGTACGATCCGAACCGGTCCGCCAACATCGCTCTGGTGAATTACGTGGACGGCGAGAAGCGCTACATCATCGCTCCGAAAGAACTGGCTGTTGGCCAGGTCATTATGAGCGGCCCCGATGCTCCCATCGAGATCGGCAACGCGCTTCCGCTGGAGAAGATTCCCGTAGGTTTCACCGTCCACAACGTTGAACTGAGTTTGGGCAAAGGCGCGCAGATGGCCCGTTCGGCCGGCGCTGGCGCTCTTATTGTGGGCACCGATGGTGACTACGTAACGCTTAGGCTTCCGTCCAACGAATTGCGCCTGGTGTTCAAGAAGTGCATCGCGACCATCGGAGCCGTGGGCAACGAAGACCACATGAACGAGCGTTTTGGTAAAGCTGGCCGCGTACGCTGGCTTGGCCGCCGCCCGAGAGTGCGTGGTATCGCCATGAACCCTGTTGACCATCCGCACGGCGGTGGTGAGGGTCGTGGTAAGGGTTACAAGCAGCCGGTTACCCCGTGGGGCCAGCCTTGTAAGGGTTACAAGACGCGCGATCCGCACAAGCCGTCGAGCCGCTTCATTGTGAAGCGCCGTAAGTAAAGGATAGGAGCGAACCGTGTCCAGGTCAGTGAAGAAAGGCCCATTCATAGAGAAGAGCCTGTACAAGAAGGTTGTCGAAATGGCCAAAACCGGGGACAAGAAGGTGCTTAAAACCTTCTCCCGCTGTTCGACGATCATCCCCGAAATGGTCGGCATGACGCTTTCCGTTTACAACGGCAAGAGCTGGGTGCCGGTATATGTGAGCGAAAACCTCGTTGGCCACAAGTTGGGCGAGTTCTCGCCCACGCGCGTGTTCCGCAGCCATGCCGGCTCCGATAAGAAAGCCGACAAGAGGTAGGATGTGAATATGGACAAGAAATCCGGTTTCAGCGCCTGCGCTAAGTATGTCATGGGATCGCCGTCCAAAATCCGGCCGGTAGCGGACCTCATCCGCCAGAAGCCGTATACCCAGGCGCTCGCGATTCTCGACAACATGCCGCAAAAAGGCGCACGGCTTATCCGCAAGGTAGTCATGTCCGCGGCCGCTAATGCCCTCAACCAGAACCGAAAACTGGGCGAGGACATGCTGTTCATCAAGGAAGTGCAGATCAACGATGGTCCACGGATGAAGCGGGTATGGTTCCGCGCCCGAGGCCGCGCCGATATGTTAACCAAACAGATGTGCCACATAAGCGCCATCGTAGACGAAATCTCCAGGGCGGAGGCATAACGTGGGTCAGAAAGTAAATCCGATAGGTCTTCGCCTCGGTATCAACAAGGATTGGAGCTCTCGCTGGTTTGTAGACCCGCGCGATTACGCCAAAACCCTCCACGAAGATCTTAACCTGCGCAAGCAGATGTACCTGTTGCCGGAAGCGAAAAACGCCGACATTTCCGAAATCGAAATTGTTCGGCATCCGCAGAAGGTTACCATTGTCATTCACACCGCCAAACCCGGCGTATTGATTGGGCAAAAAGGTGCAAACATCGAGCGCATAGGCCTTGAGCTTCAGAAGTACGCTTCCAAAAAGATCAATATCAAGATCAAGGAAGTGAAGAAGGTCGAGACCAACTCCCAACTGGTAGCGCAGGGTATCTGCCGCCAGCTGGAAGGCCGCGGTTCGTTCCGCCGCACCATGAAGATGGCCGTTTCCAATGCCATGAAGGGCGGCGTGCAAGGCTGTAAGGTCCGCATGTCCGGTCGTCTGGGCGGCGCTGATATGAGCCGAACCGAAGAGTATAAGGAAGGCCGCGTGCCGCTCCATACCCTGCGGGCGGACATTGATTACGGTTTCTACGAGGCCAACACCACGTACGGAAAAATCGGCGTGAAGGTCTGGATTTGCAAGAGCGACAACGCCCTCGCAGGCGAAAAGAAGGACGATGCGGGCATGATGCCCGGACGTCCGCGCCGCGAGCAGGGCGATCGCGCGGAGCGCACCGGGGATCGCGGCGGACCCCGGGCGCCTCGAACGGGCGACAGGGGCCCAAGGGCCCCGCGCGAAGCGAGGAGCTAAAGAATGCTGTCACCGAAACGAGTGAAGCACCGCAAGGTGCAGCGCGGACGGAGCAGGGGCGTGGCACATGCCGGCAACGAAGTCTCCTTCGGCGAATACGGGCTCATGTGCGAAGAAGCGATATGGATAACCAACCGCCAGCTCGAAGCTGCGCGTGTGGCTCTTAACCGCTCCATCAAGCGCGGCGGTAAGCTGTGGGTGCGGGTTTTCCCGGATAAGCCGTACAGCAAGAAGCCCCTTGAAGTCCGCATGGGTAAAGGTAAGGGCGGCCCGGAATACTGGGTAGCCGTTGTTCAGGCCGGTACCATGATGTTTGAGCTGTCGGGTGTTCCCCGGGAAGCCGCTGCGGAGGCCATGCGCCTTGCCGGTTCCAAGCTGCCCATCAAGACCAAGTTCGTGGTCCGTGCCGACATGGAGATGGAGTGATCGCATGAAGAACTCGTTCAAGGAGCTAAAGCTCGAAGAGCTCGTAGCAAAACGCGAGGAGCTCAGGAAGAAGTACTTCGACCTTCGCTTCCAGATGGTGATCGGGCACGTAGAAAACCCGCTCATGAAACGCACGTTGCGCCGCCAGATAGCCAGGCTTAACCTCCTGATCTGCCAGCGCGAACGGGCCGCGGGCGCGGCTGCCAAGGTCTAACGGAGGGGCGGGATAATGGAACAGACGGCCAAGAAAGAAAAGCAGGTTCTGCAAGGCATCGTAACCAGCGACAAGATGGAAAAAACCATCGTCGTTGAGATCATGATGCGTAAGCTGCACCCGCTGTACAAGAAGTACCTCACCAGAAGTAAGAAGGTGAAGGCACATGACGAAAACAATGAGGCCAAGATTGGCGATACCGTGCGGGTTGTAGAATCCCGCCCGCTGTCCAAGGATAAGCGCTGGCGCCTCGCGGAAATCGTCGAGCGGGCCAAGTAAGCGGCGGAGAGGAAGACATGATACAGGTTGAATCCAGACTGAACGTGGCAGACAATTCCGGCGCGAAGAGCGTGCTGTGCATCAAGGTGCTCGGCGGTTCCAAGCGGCGGTATGCCAGTGTGGGCGATATAATCGTCGTTGCAGTTAAAGCGGTGCTTCCCAACTCTGCAATCAAAAAGGGCACGGTTGAGAAAGCCGTCATTGTTCGCGTGCACAAGGAATATCGCCGACCGGATGGCACCTACATCCGCTTTGACGATAATGCCTGCGTCATCATCGACGCGAACAAGAATCCGAAGGGCAAGCGCATCTTCGGTCCAGTAGCTCGCGAGCTGCGCGACATGGACTACATGAAGATTGTATCACTTGCCCCCGAGGTACTGTAAGGAGCGCGGGATGGTTGAGCAGACAACGGTGAGCACCAAGCTCAAGAAGGACGATCTCGTGCAAGTTATCTCCGGCAAGGAGAAGGGCAAGCAGGGAAAAATCGTCCGCATAGACAGGGAAAAGGGCCGCGCAATCGTGCAGGGTCTCAACATGGTCAAAAAAGCCATGAAGAAACGCAAGCAGACCGATCGCGGCGGCATCGTGGAAATCGAAGCGCCGATACGCCTGTGCAACATGATGATCGTGTGCAAGAAGTGCGGCATCACGCGCCTCGGTTTCAAGATCACCGGTGACGCGAAGAAACGCGTTTGCCGCAAGTGTGGGGAGGCCCTCTAAATGGCACAGGCCAAGAAAGACGCCTACGTACCCAGGCTCAAGAAAATCTACGCCGAGAAGGTGGCTCCGGAGCTTAAGGGCGAGTATGGATATACGTCCTCTATGGAAGTCCCCCGCTTTGTGAAGGTGATCGTGTCCATGGGCGTTGGCGAAGCTAAGGAAAACAAAAAGATCCTGGACGCCGCGGTCAACGACATCGGCATCATCACTGGCCAGAAGGCAGTGAAGACCAAGTCCAAGAAGTCCATCGCCACCTTCAAGATCCGCGAGGGTCAGGAGATCGGTTGCCGTGTAACGCTTCGGGGCGCCCAGATGTGGGAGTTCCTGGATCGTTTCATGAACGTAGCCTTGCCGCGCGTTAAGGACTTCCGTGGTGTAAACCCCAACGCCTTTGATGGCCACGGCAATTACTCCATGGGCCTTACCGAGCAGATCATCTTCCCGGAGATTGATTATGACAAGATCGAAAAGGTGATGGGCATGAATGTGGCCATCGTAACGACCGCCCGCACGGACAAGGAAGCCAAAAGCCTTCTTGCCAAGATGGGCATGCCGTTCAGGAAGTAGGAGAGGAACCTAAATGGCCAAGAAATCCATGATACTGAAAGCGCTTGCCAAGCCGAAGTTCAGCACTCGCTTGGTAAGACGTTGCAAGATATGCGGACGGCCCCGCGGTTACATGCGGCAGTTCGATATGTGCAGAATATGCTTCCGGAAGCTTGCCAGCAACGGCATGATTCCGGGCGTCACTAAATCGAGCTGGTAGGAGGACTGGAATGAGCGTTTCCGATCCCATCTCCGACATGCTGACCAAGGTCCGCAACGCGAGCATGGCCCGCCATGAGAAGGTAGATATTTCTACCTCCAGGCTTAAGCTTGAGATTGTTAAAATCCTCAAGACAGAGGGCTATATCAAGAACTTCAAGAAGATCGTGCAGGAGGGACAGAATTTTATTCGTGTATTCCTCAAGTACGATGAAACCAACGATCCGATCATCCACGGCATCGAGAAGGTGTCCAAGCCCGGCCGTCGCGTTTATACCGGCTACAAGAGCCTACCGCGCGTACACAATGGCTACGGTACCCTGATCGTTTCCACGTCCGAGGGTGTGACCACGGGCAAGAAAGCCTCCGAGAAAAAAGTCGGCGGAGAGCTTATCTGCTCTATATGGTAATTGAAGGGGAACCGCCATGTCGAGGATAGGCTATAAGCCGATAACCGTACCGAAGGGCGTCAAGGTAGCCGTACAGGGGCAGGACGTCAGCGTGGAAGGCCCTAAGGGCAAGCTCCACCAGGCGCTTGCAACGTCGCTTGTCACCGTAGCCGTAAAAGGCGAATCGGTGGAAGTCGACCGCGCTAATGACGAGAAGCAGACCAAGGCATTCCATGGTCTGTACCGCAACCTTATTGCAAATATGGTTGCAGGCGTTTCTGAAGGTTTTAAAAAATCCCTCATCGTTAACGGTGTGGGTTTCAAGGCAGAGGTCCAGGGCAAGCTCCTGGTGCTCAGCCTTGGTTACTCGTCCGACGTGTTTGTGGGCATTCCTGCCGGGTTGACCGTGGCCGTCGAGAATAATAACCAGAAAATCGTCGTGTCCGGCATAGACAAGCATCTGGTTGGCAAATTCGCCAGCGAGATCCGGGGCCTCCGCAAGCCCGAGCCTTACAAGGGCAAGGGTATTCGTTACGAGACCGAGACCGTCCGCAAGAAGGTCGGCAAGACCGGCGTGAAGTAAGGGGAGGCCATGAGCACGAAAGAACAGTCAGACAAGAACCGAAAGCGCTCGGCCCGCAAGGTGCACGTTCGCAAATACATGGCGGGAACCGCAGAGCGCCCTCGGCTTACGGTTTTCCGCTCCAACAAGTTCCTGTACGCGCAGGTGATAGACGATGCGGCTGGTGTAACCGTCGCATCTGCCTGCACGTTAGAGGAAGCCCTGAAGGGCGTGAAGCCGACCGTCGAAGGCGGCTCCAAGCTGGGTGAAACCCTGGGCAAGCGCCTTCTGGAAAAGAATATAGGAACCGTGGTGTTCGACCGCAACGGTTATCAGTACCACGGCGTCATCAAGGCCATCGCCGACGGCACCCGCAAGGCCGGGATCAAATTCTAGGGGGAACATGTGGATAGGAGAGAAAGGGACGACAAGTCCCGTGATATCTACATCGAGAAGCTGGTTAAGCTGAACCGCACCGCCAAGGTAGTGAAGGGCGGACGGCGCTTTTCCTTCTCGGCCCTTACCGTGGTGGGCGACCGCACCGGCAATGTGGGTTATGGTTTTGGCAAGGCTAACGACGTGACCGAAGCGATACGCAAGAGCATCGACAAGGCCAAGCACGCCATGGTCAAACTGCCGGTGAAGAACGGCACCATCCCCCACGACATCGTGGGCGAGTTCAAAGCATCGCGTGTCATCATGAAGCCCGCCTGCCCCGGTTCCGGTATTATTGCCGGCGGTGCGGTTCGTGCAATCATGGAGGCCGGCGGCGTCACCGACATTCTCGCCAAGAGCGTTGGCAGCCGTTCATCGGTAAACGTGGTTCGCGCCGTATTTGAAGGCATCAGCGAGATCATGGATGCCCGTGCTGTAGCTCACCACCGCGGCAAGGCTCTGAAGGATATGTGGGGTTAATGGCATGGCTGACAAGATCCAGATAAAGCTCGTACGGAGCACCATCGGCAGGAAGCCCGAACAGCGCGCAACCGTTCGCTCACTCGGGCTGCGCAAAATCAGCTCCACCGTCGTGCACGAGGCAAGTCCTCAGGTGCTCGGCATGGTAGATGTGGTCAAGCACCTGGTCGAGGTTAGTCCCTATACCGGGGAAACGGCCAAGGAGAAGAAGTAATGTCCGATTTTAACCTTCATCCGCCTGCTGGCGCCACGCACCGGCCAAAGATAGTCGGCCGCGGCCAGGGCTCCGGCCTTGGTACCACCGCCGGCAAGGGTAACAAAGGTCAGCAGTCCCGCTCCGGCGGAAAGACCTACCCGGGCTTTGAGGGCGGCCAGATGCCGCTCTATCGCCGGCTTGCCCACCGCGGTTTTAACAACAAGAATTTCCGCGTGGACTTTCAGATCGTGAACCTGGACGCCGTTGATGCCCGCTATGAAGCCGGCCAGACGGTCGATGCCCAGACCCTGGCCGAACGCGGCCTGGTCCGCAAGCTCGACCAGCCGGTTAAGATTCTGGGCGACGGCAGACTTACCAAGTCGCTCACCTTTGTCGTAGACAAGGTGTCCGCTTCCGCAAAGGCAAAAATCGAAAAGGCCGGCGGCAAGGTCGAGACGCCCTGAAGGGCGACAATATAAGGAAGGTAGTGACCAATGGCAGGCAACGCTCTGGTTGACGTATTCAAGATCAAGGAACTGCGCCAACGCATATTATTCACCATCGGCTGGCTTGTGGTATTCCGGATTGGCGCATTTTTGCCCATTCCCGGAATCAACGCCGGCGCCCTTAAGGAGTACTTCGTATCGGTGAGCTCCCAGGGCGGCATCACCGACTACCTGGACTTCTTCGCCGGCGGTGCGTTCAAGAATTTCTCGTTGTTCATGCTCGGCGTTATGCCGTACATATCGACGCAGATTATCATGCAGCTCCTCTTGGTTATTTTCCCGTCCATGAAGAAGATCGCGGAATCTGACGGTGGCCGTAAGAAGATAGCTCTGTGGACCCGCCTGGCAACCGTAGGCGTGGCCGTGGTTCAGTCCCTGGCCTTGGTCGCGTATGCAAGGACCATAGCAAGGACCAACCCGGACATACTGATGATCAGCCCGACGGTGTACACCGTGCTGGCTGTGTTGACGGTAACCACCGGTTCGCTCTTCCTCGTATGGATAGGCGAGCAGATTACCAAGCGCGGTATCGGCAACGGCGTATCCCTTTTGATCTTCTCCGGCATCGTGGCGCGCCTTCCTAACGCGCTGTTTGCACTGACGCAGAAAATCATATCCCGCGAGATCAATGCGGTGTTCGCTGTCGTGGTGCTGCTGCTCTTTGTCGCAGTGGTCATGCTGGTCATTTACGAACAGCAGGGTCAGCGCAAGATTCCGGTTAACTACGCAAAGCGGGTTGTCGGTCGCAGGATGTACGGCGCGCAAAACACCTACATTCCGTTCAAGATCAACCCGTCCGGCGTTATCCCGGTAATTTTCGCTTCCAGCTTGCTTACCTTCCCGCTGCAGATTGCGCAGAGCATGGGCGGCGGAGCAAAGTGGCTACGCGACTTCGCGTATTTCCTACGGCCTGAAGGCTGGTGGTACAACATACTCTATGTGTTGTTCATCATATTCTTCGCGTACTTCTACACCCAGGTGTCTTTGAACCCGCAGGAAATCAGCAAGAACATCCGTGAAAACGGCGGTTCGATTCCGGGCATACGCTCCGAAAAGATGGAAGAGTACCTAACCAGGATACTGAACCGCATCGTGCTCCCCGGTGCCCTGTATCTTGCGCTTATCGCACTGATTCCAACCATCGTGCAGCGGATATTCAATTTCCCAAGCGAGCTGTCCTACCTTCTGGGCGGTACGTCGCTCTTGATTCTTGTAGGCGTCGACTTGGACACCATGAGTCAGATTGAAGCCCAGCTGAAGATGCACCACCATGACGGCCTGACCAAGAAGGGCCACATTAAAAGCAGGAACCTGTAAAGGTAGCAACTGTAGACGAGCGGGGCCGGTGCATGGTACAACCATGCTTCCGGCTTCCCTGGAGGAACGACGATGAAGGTACGAACAAGCGTTAAGCGCATTTGCGATAAATGTAAGGTGATCAAGCGGCACGGTATCGTCCGCATCATCTGCTCGAGCAATCCAAAGCACAAGCAGAAGCAGGGTTAAGGAGGCCGTATTCCATGGCACGTATCGCGGGAGTCGACCTCCCCAACAAGCATGTAGAAATTGCGCTGACCTATATATTCGGCATAGGCCGGACCAGCGCAAGAAAGATCTGTGAAGCCGTAAAGATCGATCCGAATCGCGGCATCAACGATCTGTCTAACGAAGAAGTGAATGAGCTCCGTAAGCTCATCGAGAACGACTACAAGGTAGAGGGACGCCTCCGAACGGAAGTGGCCCTTAACATCAAGCGGCTCATGGACATCGGTTGTTACCGCGGCCTCAGACACCGCAAGGGCTTGCCCGTACGCGGCCAGCGCACCAGAACCAATGCTCGCACGCGCAAGGGTAAGAAGAAGACCGTAGCTAACAAGAAGAAGGCCTAAGGGGGTATCGGTTCCATGGCTCAGGTTAAGAAACGCAAAGAGAAGAAGAACGTATACGAAGGTAAGGTTTTTATACAGGCCACCTTCAATAATACGATTATCACCGTCACCGACTTGAACGGTAACGCCATTTCCTGGGGATCCTCCGGTGGCATGGGCTTCCGCGGCGCGAAGAAATCCACCCCCTTCGCGGCGCAGTCCGTCACCGAGCAGGCGGTATCGAAGGCTCTCAACGTGGGTCTTCGCGAAGTGCACGTGTTCGTCAAAGGTCCGGGTGTCGGCCGCGAAAGCGCCATCCGCCAGATCGGTGCCCTGGGCATCAAGATCCGGAGCATCTCTGACGTTACGCCCATTCCGCACAACGGTTGCCGCCCCCGCAAGGCGCGACGGATGTAGGGCAGGGGAGAAAAACTATGGCTCGTTATACCGGTCCCCGGTGCAGGCTTTGCCGCACCGAGAACAAAAGACTTTTTCTTAAGGGCGACAAGTGCAAAAGCGACAAGTGCCCAATCAACCGCAAAAGGCCTGCTCCCGGCAAGGATCCTAAGACCCGCGCCAAAAAGCAGTCCGATTACGCCGTGCAGCTCCGCGAGAAGCAGAAGCTCAAGAGGAGCTATGGTCTTATGGAGAAGCAGTTCAAGCTTACCTTCGAGAAGGCTTTAAGGATGCCCGGCAAAACCGGCGAAAACCTGTTTGCCCTCCTCGAGCGCCGCTTGGACAATGTCGCGTTCCGCCTGCGTTTCGCGACCAGCCGTTCCCAGGCACGCCAGGTGGTTATGCATGGGCACGTACTGGTAAACGGAAAGCGCGTTAACGTGCCTTCCTATACCGTGAAGCCCGGCGACGTGATTACCGTACACCAGTCCTACAAGACCAACAAAGTTCTTCTTGCCGCAATCAGCGAACAGCAGAAGTCCGGCGTCATGCCGTGGCTTTCCCTGGACGTGGACAAGGTGGAAGGCCGCTTTGCCATGGTGCCGCAGCGCCAGGATATCGTTGACATGGCAGATATCCGTGAACAGCTCGTGGTAGAGCTCTACTCGAAATAAGGAGAGGTCATGGCGCGCAAGAACCTGCTCAAGGGATTCAAGAGGCCGAAAGGCATCACGTACGAGCAGAGCGAGAGTACCGAAAGTTACGGGAAGTTTCTCGCGTATCCCTTTGAGCCCGGCTACGGAACGACCGTTGGCAACACCCTGCGTCGCATACTCCTGTCTTCCATACAGGGCTACGCGATCACGGCGGTGCGCATAACCAGGCATGATGCCGACGGAGCGCAGCACGTAGTGTCCTCCGAGTTCGAGACCATACCCGGCGTTTCCGAAGATACCATCGAGCTGTTGAACAACCTGAAGCGTTTGCGGGTTAAACTTGCGGACGACGAAGAGCAAGCCGTATTTGCATACGAGTTCAATGGCCCGGCAGACATCACCGGCGCCGACCTTATGGCCGACAAGAGCCTGTCCATACTCAACCCCGGCGTCAAGCTCATGAGCATGGCCCAGGGCGTTAAGCTGGAGGTCGAGATTCAGATCGACCTAGGCCGCGGCTATGTTCCAAGCGAAGTGAACGAGCGATACATCGACGTGGTTGGCACCATACCCATGGATGCAATCTTTACGCCGGTTACCAAAGCACGTTACTCCGTGGAGCCAACCCGCGTCGGTCACCGATCCGATTACGACAAACTGGTGCTGGAAATATGGACCGACGGCACCCTGAAACCGGAAGACGCGCTTGCCGAAGCAGCGAAAATCGCCAAAGACCATTTCTCCATCTTCGTCAATTTTGATGAAGGCGAGATTGGTGTGGACGAGGAAAGCGACGAGCTCGACGAGCGTATCCGCCAGATTCTGGCAACGCCGGTCGAGGAGCTCGAGCTTACCGTCCGCTCGTCCAACTGCCTTAAGAACGCCAACATAAAGACTATTGGCGATCTTACTCGCAAGACCGAGGACGATATTGCCAAAACGAGGAACTTCGGCAAGAAGTCTCTCCAGGAAATCAAGGACAAGCTGAACGAGTGGAACCTGGGCCTTGGTATGAATGACTATACCGAGCTCAAGGCCCGCCTGAAGCTTGAGAAGCAGAAGGAAGAAACCCATGAATCATAAGAAGGGCTTCAACAAGCTGAACCGGAATGCGTCCCACCGACGGGCCATGATCCGGAACATGGCAACAGTCCTCTTCAAGCACGAGCGCATCGTTACCACCAAGGCCAAGGCTTTAGAAGTCCGGCGCCATGCGGAAAAAATGATAACCCGCGCAAAAGAAGACAGCGTGCACAACCGCCGCGTCATCAACCAGAAGATCAAGGACGAAGCCGTACTTGCCAAGCTGTTTACCGATATCGGTCCCCGCATGAAGGAACGCAACGGTGGTTACACCCGCATTCTTAAAATCGGATACCGCGACGGCGACATTGCAAGCATGGTAGTGCTTGAACTGGTGGACTACAAGCTGGACGACGGCAAGAAGGACAGCAAAAAAGACGACGCCAAAGCGAAGAAACCCAAGGCAAAGGCCAAGGCCGAGCCGAAGGCTGACAATAAATCCAAGACCAGGGCCACCGCCAAGGCTGCCAAGCCCAAGGCCGAGTCCAAGACGGCCGAGTAAGGGAGGTAGCACATGTCCAAAGCTCATCGCGGCAAGGGATTACGGGAAATTGCGAACAGCGGCCGTGGCACATGCCCGGTTTGCAAGCGCGACGGCGTTAAGGTTTTGTACGAGCAGGAAATTGACGGCGTAAAAGCCAAGATTTGCAAAACGTGCAAGGCTACCATCGCAAACAAGAAATAACTCTTCGG
>Ga0179941_1124644_pt1 | contig 14373 bp, 14 predicted proteins | sample AD_UKC048_sludge_FD_135968 | JGI IMG/M metagenome (GOLD analysis project Ga0179941, IMG submission 135968) | Active sludge microbial communities of municipal wastewater-treating anaerobic digesters from Illinois, USA - AD_UKC048_MetaT... | ecosystem: Engineered > Bioreactor > Anaerobic >... | reverse complement strand
GTCAGGAATTATGAAAGTTAAATTACCACCTGAGGTGGGCAAATGCTTTATTGGCCTCAGCCATTTTATGGGTATCTTCCCTTTTTTTAATGGAAGCACCTTCTTTTTTATAAGCGGCAATAAGTTCGGCGGCAAGTTTTTCCGTCATTGTTTTTTCGCTTCTGGCTCGTGCATTGGAAATTATCCAACGAAAAGCTAAAGCTCTGCCGTTTTTTTCATTAACCTCAAGAGGAATTTGATAACTGGAACCACCAACGCGTCTAGAAACGACTTTAACTAAGGGGCGCACATTTTCCAAAGCAGATTTAAAAACGACAAGGGGTTCTTCTTTAGTTTTTTCTGCGATAATATCGAAAGCACCATATACGATTTTTTCTGCGATGCTTTTCTTACCTTGGTTCATCAGACAATTCATAAATTTGGTAAGGGTGATATCGTTGTATTTTGGATCCGGAAGGACTTCCCGGACAACAGCTCTACGTTTTCTGGGCATAAATTATATCCTCCCTTTATTTTCCCGATTTAGCTTTGGGACGTTTAGTTCCATATTTGGAACGAGATCTTTCGCGTTTTTCTACTCCTGCAGAATCAAGAGCTCCGCGAACAATATGATAACGAACACCAGGAAGGTCTTTTACACGACCTCCGCGCACTAAAACAATAGAGTGCTCTTGTAGGTTGTGACCTTCTCCAGGAATATATGCTGTAATTTCAAATCCGTTTACAAGACGGACACGGGCAACTTTTCTAAGAGCCGAATTAGGTTTTTTGGGCGTAGTTGTATATACTCTTGTGCATACTCCGCGCCTTTGCGGACATTCCATAAGCGCCCTGTTCTTTCTTTTCTTTTCGACATCGGCTCTACCTTTACGAACCAATTGATTAATGGTTGGCACTGATTTTCTCCTTTTATCTTATTGAGTTATAGTGTATTTTAGAAATTAAGGTAATCTTCACTTTCTTCCTCTTCCGCATGATGAGCATATTCATCGATTATTTGGGCAACGGTTTTACCTTCATTCACTGCTTGTTTAATCATATTATTATAGAGTTTTGCCCCTGTTCCTACAGGAATACGGTGACCAATAATGATGCTTTCTTTCAGACCTTCCAGATGATCAACTCTTCCTTCAATAGCAGCTTTTGTGAGTACTTTTGTGGTTTCCTGGAACGAAGCGGCTGAAAGCCAGCTATCGGTTAACAAAGAAGTTTTAGTTATTCCCAGAAGCAATTGTTCAAATTGAGCAGGTGTTTTACCGAAAGATATTGCTTCCCTATTTTCTTTTTCCACCAGAATCTTATCTACAATATCACCTTGTAGAAAACTGGTGCTACCACTATCGGTAATTCTAACCTTTTTGAACATCTGACGAATGATTACGCTAACATGTTTATCGTCAATTTTCACGCCCTGTTTACGGTATATTTCTTGAATTTCATTCAGAATAAGAATTTGAGCTTCGATAACACCTTTCACTAACATATCGTGAGGATCTAATGGACCATCTGATAAAGCGTCTCCACTTTCCACATAGTCACCCTGGTGAACGATAATTCGTTTTCCAGAAGGTATGATATACTTTCTACCAGCAAGCGGTTGGTGAATAGAAACGCTATCACCAGTTGAAACGATACTTTCCTGTTCAGGTGGAACTGCGTATAGTTTACCGCAAAGAGGAGTTCCCGTTTTAACGGATTCACCTTCCTTAACTAAAATTTGCATCCCTTTGGGTACAGAATATTGAACCGGTTTCTGACCGCGTTTAGCTACCTGAATTATCTTCTTGCGATTTTCTTCTAAGATAGTTACTTTACCATCGTTTTCACTCAATACTGCTTTATCAGAAAGCACTGCAATATACTGATTTTTATCTTCATCGGAATAAATAGATACTTTTCCATCAAATGGAGCAAAAAGTCCATTAGGAGGAGTAACGAAAATATCTCTTCCGGTTTTTTTCAAGCCACCAATTGTTACAATTCCATCAATATCGGAGATCTTGGCTTTATCTTTGGGAACCCTTGCTTCAAAAAGTTCCTGCACTCTGGGTAACCCACCTGTTATATCACGTTGTTTTATAGTCATTCTGGAGGTCTGGCCTAAAATATCGCCGGTATGCACAAAGCTTCCATCTTCCACGCGAACAATCAATCCTGTTGGTAAAGGAATTAACCGTACAGTTCCATCTTCGCCAACAATTCTGAACTGCGGTTGTTTTCTACGGTCTTTGGATTCAATAATAGTAAGCTCTCGAGCAAGAGTTATATCGTTATATTCTTCTTTGTAAGTTATATCCTTAATAAAGTTTTCATAGTGCAACACACCCTTTGCTGTAGAAATAAGAGGGTTATTGAACTGGTCCCAAGAAAGGAGCTTCGTATCTTTGGCAATTTTTTGACCATCCTGAACATGAACAGTTGCCGCATATTCTACTTTAAATTCTTCTAACACTTTACTATCGTCCTGTTCGTCCACAATCAAAATTCGACCTAAATGGCTAACGGAGATAAGCTGATTTTCGGGATTGGTAACTGTATTCATCCTATCGAATTTTACAATACCATCATGGCTGGCAACAACTTCTGCCAATTCTGTAGCTGTAGAAGCAGCTCCTCCAATGTGGAAGGTTCTAAGTGTTAATTGTGTTCCAGGTTCACCAATACTTTGAGCGGCAATAATACCTACTGGATCACCTAATTTTGCAGGTTTCTGAGTGGCAAGATTGCGTCCGTAACATTTTGCACATATTCCTCTTTCAGCTTCACAAGTAAGAACACTGCGAACATGTACAGAAATTATACCATGGTTTTGGATAGTTCTGGCCATCTTGTTGCTTATCTCTTCACCTGCAGAAACTAAAACTCTTCCTGTGATGGGACTTACAACATCATCCACAGCAGTTCTTCCCTGAATTCTTTCGGCCAGGGTTTGTACAATTTCGTTGCCTTCTTTGAGGGCTGTCATATTCACCCCTCTGGTAGTATCACAATCTTCAATTGTGATAATAGCATTTTGGGCAACATCTACTAACCTACGGGTTAAATATCCTGCGTCAGCTGTTTTTAACGCTGTGTCTGCCAATCCCTTACGCGCTCCGTGAGTGGATACGAAATATTCAAGGACAGTAAGCCCTTCTTTAAAGTTACTCTTGATCGGAGTTTCAATAATATCGGCTCCACCCGTGGCACCTATTTTTGTAGGTTTATCCATCAAACCACGCATTCCACCCAATTGTTTAATCTGGTCTTTACTGCCGCGCGCTCCAGATTTATACATCATATAAATAGAGTTCAAGCCATTTCTTGTTCTGGAGAGTTCTTCCATCATTTCATCTGTAACCCGCACTGTAGTTTTTTTCCATTGGTCAACAACTCGTCCAAAACGTTCGTTTTCGGTAATTCCACCTTTTTGATGAAGGTCGTTTATTTTTTTTACTTCCCCTTCAGATTGAGCAACTATATCATTTTTCCGTTCAGGAACAATTATATCTTCAAAACTGAATGTTACTCCTGCTCTTGTAGCATAGCTAAAACCAAGTTCTTTAACTTTGTCCAAAATTTGTGCAGTTCTCCATTGTCCAACAGCATCAAAACATAACATAGCCAGATCGTTCAGTTTTCCTTTGTCGAAAACATAGTTCTGAAAACCTACTTCTGGGGGCATAATCTGATTGAAAATAACCCTGCCTACGGTTGTGATAATATATTCGGATTCCAGTTTTAAGCGAATCCAAGTATGTAGGTCTAAATTCCGTTCAAAGACAGAATCACCTTTAGCTATGCTTAATTGTTCTTCTTCTTCGTAAGCCGCAATAACTTCATCAGGACCATAAAAATGACGCAATTTTTCAATATCTTTGGGAGCAGGAGTTTCTTCCATTGTTAGATAATAGCATCCCAAAACGATATCTTGGTTTGCAGCCATAGCTAAACGTCCGTTTGCAGGTAATAACAGATTGCGAGTAGAGAGCATCAATACTCTGGCTTCAATTTGAGCTTCCAGAGAAAGAGGGATATAAACCCCCATTTGGTCACCATCAAAATCAGCATTAAAAGGAACACAAACCATTGGATGTAATTGGATAGCTTTGTTATCTGTTAATACGGGCATAAATGCTTGAATACCTAAACGGTGAAGAGTTGGAGCACGGTTTAGCATAACAGGATAATCTTTTATTACTTCTTCCAGAATAGACCATATTTCTGGTTGTTTTTTCTCTTTTAGTTTTTTGGCATTTTTTTACTTTATCTACTTCCCCCATTTTTTGTAGTTTTTCAATAAGATAGGGCTTAAAGAGCTCAACTGCCATTTCTTTGGGAAGCCCACATTGATAAAGTTTTAGTTCGGGACCAACCGTAATAACGCTACGGCCAGAATAATCTACTCGCTTACCCAAAAGATTTTGGCGAAAACGCCCTTGTTTACCCTTAAGCTGATCTGTTAATGATTTTAAGGGACGATTTCCTCTGCCCCGTACTGGACGTGCTTTTCTACCATTATCAATTAAAGCATCAACTGCTTCTTGTAACATTCGTTTTTCATTGCGTAAAATAACTTCTGGAGCACGGATTTCTAAAAGCTGTTTCAAACGGTTATTTCTGGTAATAACTCTTCTATATAAGTCATTAAAATCAGCAGTTGCAAAGCGGCCACCCTCCAAAGGAACTAATGGTCTTAAAGTTGGCGGAAGCACAGGTAAAACTTCCAAAATCATATCTTCGGGACGATTACCACTTTTGATAAAGGCATCTACTATTTTAAGCTTATTAATCAGCTTTTGTTTACGCAAGGCTGATTCTTCAAATTTAAGACGAGTCCTAAGGTCAAGCGCTTCATTTTTTAAGTTAATCCGCTTGAGCAATTCTTGGATTGCTTCTCCACCCATAAGGGCCAGGAAGTTATCTCCCAATTTGTCTTTAATCTCGTAATATTCATCAACTTCCAGCAGTTCCATTTTTTCATAAGGACTATCGCCCGGATCAATAACAATGAAGGACTCGTAATAAAGAATCCTTTCGAGGTCTTTAACTGTCATATCAAGTAAAGTTCCAATTTTGCTAGGAGCACTTTTCACAAACCAGATATGAGCAATAGGCACTGCTAATTCAATATGTCCCATACGAGTTCTTCGTACGCGAGAAGTTGTTACTAAAACATTACAACGATCACAAACAGTGCCCTGAAAGCGTTTCTTTTTATATTTTCCGCAAGCGCATTCATAATCCCGTTCCGGTCCAAATATTCTCTCACAAAACAAACCATCTTTTTCTGGTTTAAGAGTTCGATAATTTAGAGTATCGGGTTTTGTTACTTCTCCGTGGGACCATTCATGTCTAATAGTATCAGGAGAAGCAATCTTTATGCGAACTGCATCATATTCGTTTGGCTTAATTTCATATTTATCTTTTAACATCCTATTTCCCTCCGTTACCTTCTCTCTTCTTCTTTGATAAATTCAATATCAAAGCCCAGTGACTTCAGTTCACTGATGAGAACATTAAAGGATTCAGGCACTCCGGGAGGAGGTGGATTTTCGCCTTTAGTAATAGCTTTGAATGCATTGTTACGACCATCCACATCATCACTTTTGATTGTTAGCATTTCTTCCAGAACATGAGAAGCTCCATAGGCTTCCAAAGCCCAAACTTCCATTTCTCCTAATCGCTGACCACCATGCTGAGCTTTTCCACCTAAGGGTTGTTGAGTTATAAGTGAATAAGGTCCCGTGGAACGTGCATGCATTTTATCGGCTACTAGGTGATTCAGTTTCATCATATAGATAACTCCCACCGTTACCCTTTCTTTAAAAGGCTCACCAGATTTACCATCATAAAGAACTGTCTTGCCATCTTCTGGTAGACCTGCTTTTCGCAATTCGGAACGAATATCTTCATTGGATGCGCCATCAAAAATAGGGGTTTCAACTTCGAAGCCAAGGGTCTTTGCTGCCCATCCTAAATGAGTTTCCATAATCTGACCGATATTCATACGAGATGGAACACCTAAAGGATTTAGTACTATATCTACAGGCGTGCCGTCTTCCATAAAAGGCATATCTTCGACAGGGGCAACAATAGATATTACACCTTTATTACCATGGCGTCCAGCCATCTTATCTCCTACTTCAATTTTGCGTTTTTTGGCTACATATACCTTAACCATTTTACGGACGCCATATTGAAGTTCATCACCATGTTTGATTCGTTCCCGTGATTTTTTATAAATGTTGTCGCTTTGTTCGAGTGATTGTTTGATTTTCAGGACTATCTGGTAATAGATATAATTATTCACTTCACTATCTTCAACTAATTCAACATCCAAATCGAGTTTTTTGAAGTTAATGCGTTTGATATCTTCTTTAGTAATTTTCTTACCAGGAGCAATAAAGGGTGCATTGGTTTTCTCATCCCAGATATTTTTAGCAATCTGTCCCACAAGCACCGATGAAAGTTTTTCTTCCTTAAATTCCTCAATTTTCCTACGCCGCAAAGCTAATTCTTCTTTCAGCTTTTCAATTCTATCTTCATTCTCTTCTTCCAAATCGCTGCCTTCTTCCAAACGGGAAAACACCTTAACATCGATAACCACTCCTTCCATTCCCGGTTTGGCTTTTAAAGAGCTATTGGTAAAATCACCTGCTCGGTCTCCAAACAAAGCACGCATCAAATTTTCTTCCGGAGAAGGATCAATTTCTACACTTTTAGGAGTAACCTTACCTACAATTACATCTCCAGCCCTAATCACACTACCTACTCTGATAATGCCAGTTTTATCAAGATTTTTCAATGCCTGAGCAGGAACATTAGGAATATCGTAGGCCAATTCCTCACGCCCGTTTTTCACATTCCTTACCAAGACTTCCAATTCTTCAATATAAATGGAAGTGAGAGAATCATCTCTTGCTACTTTTTCACTTAAAATAATAGCGTCTTCATAATTATAACCATACCAAGGCATAAAGGCAACCATCATATTGGTCCCTAAAGCCAAACGGTTATCTTCTACACAAGCTCCATCAGATATAGGCTGCCCCTTTTTAACATTATCACCTATGCGAACTATAGGACGCTGGTTGATACAAGTATCTTGATTAGTACGGACAAACTTTTTCAGATAAATCCGGTTTCCGATGGATAAATAGAACGCTTCATCTTTCTCACTAATTGGTTTTAGATCAATAAAAGCAGAAGTTACTTGAGTAACAATTCCATCATAGGGAGCTACAGCAATTGCTGAGGTATCCATAGAGACGATTTTTTCCATACCAGTCCCAACAAGAGGTGCTTGAGGATTTATCAGAGGAACTGCCTGTCGTTGCATATTTGAACCCATCAATGCACGGTTTGCATCATCATGCTCTAAAAATGGAATCAAAGCTGCCGATACTGAAACCATCTGTTGAGGTGCTATGTCCATATACTGAACATTTTTAGGGTTAACTTGAACAAAATCACCTCGATCTCTGGCAAAAATAACATCATCGGTAATTCTACGGTTATCATCCAAATGAATATCGCTTTGGGCTATAATATATTTCTCTTCTTGGGCAGCATCAAGATATTCAAATTCATCAGTTACACATCCATCCACAACCTTCCGGTAAGGAGTTTCTATGAAGCCAAAATAGTTTATCCTGGAATATAAAGCAGGAGAAACTATCAGTCCAATATTTGGTCCTTCCGGTGTTTCAATTGGACACACACGTCCATAGTGAGATGAATGAACATCTCGAACTTCAAAACCAGCTCGCTCACGAGTTAAACCTCCAGGACCTAGAGCAGAAAGAGCACGCTTATGTCTTAAAGCTGCAAGTGGATTAGTCTGCTCCATAAATTGAGATAATTGACCTGTTAAAAAGAATGATTGAACTACTGAAATAAGAGCGTTACTATTTACAAGATCGTGCACAGTAACTTCATCAATATTGGAAATGGCCATCCGTTCTTGAATTATTCTGGATATCATAGCCATTCCTGAAGTATATTGTTCCTGCAGCAATTCACCAACAGTTCGTACTCTTCTATTTGATAAATGATCGATATCATCCACTTCATCTTCATCGTGATAGATGTTTATTAAAGTTTTAAAGATATATACAAAATCCTCAACCGTAAGAGTCATCACTTTGGGATCTACATTTATACCTAAGCGGGTATTCATTTTGTAACGACCGACCTCTCCCAAGTTGTAACGCTTTTCATTGAAAAACATTCTATCTACAAGCTGTTTAGCAATTTCTATAGGCGCATCTTCACCAGGGCGTATTAAGGCATAGATTTTTTTCAGAGCTTCTTCTTGGTTGGTGGTTGGGTCTTTTGCCAGAGTATTTTCCAAAACCTTTCTGGCAATTTCATAATTATAATCAATCACTTCCACCTTAGTGATTTTTCTTTCAGTTAAAAATTTTATCAAGGAATCAGTGATCTGCTCGTTTGCTAAAGCAATAGGTTCGGGATTATCGGTTTCATATATATCTGCATAGAGATGGCGACCTTTAGCACTTTTCAAATTCAGCTGCTCGGTTTTGTAAAAGGTCTTTCGCAAATCCTCATTAGTGGATATCCCGATAGCACGAAAAAGTGTAGTTACTGGAAGCTTACGACGTTTATCGATATGCACATACATCACATCATGAATATCTATATCAAAATCCAGCCACGAACCGCTGTAGGGAATCACTTTTGCAGAATAAAGTGTTTTTCCACTGGGATGTTTCTCTTCAGAAAAGAACACTCCGGGCGAACGTTGTAATTGTGAAATAATGACACGTTCTGCTCCATTGATAACAAAAGTTCCCTGTTCCGTAATCAGAGGGATTTCTCCTAAGAAAACTTCTTGTTCTAAAGTGTCTTTATGTTCCCGAATACCTTCATTATTTTCAAACACACTTAGACGCATTTTGGCTTTAAGAGGCGCCTGATAAGTGAGGTTTCGGTCCCGACATTCCTCAATGGTATACTTTTCCTGCAAAACGCTATATTCAACAAATTCTAACAGAAAATTACCTTTGGCATCTTCCAAGGGAAATGCATTTTCGAATACGGCTTGCAGGCCTTTTTTCTCTCTGCGTTGCGGGTGAATATCCTTTTGCAGAAATTCGTTGAAGGAATCCACTTGCATAGCCAGAAGATTGGGTATTTCTACCTCCGGAATCCCGAGTTCAGCAAATCTTCCGGATATTCGTGAATAACTTTTAACCTTTCTCAAAAGCTCTCTCCTTTTAGGTGTTTATTTCCTAACATTTTGGGCTCTTTTTGTTAATCTCAATTTTGCTCACGCTTGTTGTTGCGCCATTGATGTATGGAAAATTGGTTTGCTGGCTTATAGTTAAAAAAACCATCATTTATGGATAATTGGATTGGGAAATTAGGCCAAAAAAAGTCCCGCAGGACTTTTTTTGGACCGTATCCTGATTATGGTTCGATTATTTGACTTCGACAGTTGCACCGGCTTCTTCGAGTTTTTTCCTAATTGATTCTGCTTCTTCCTTGCTAACTTTCTCAGAAACCATCTTGGGTGCACTATCAACAAGGTCTTTTGCTTCCTTGAGACCAAGCTTGGTTATCTCTCTTACAACTTTAATCACATTGATTTTTTTTCTCGCCGGCACTGGTTAATATAACATCGAATTCTGTCTGTTCTTCTTTTACTCCACCTTCAGCAGCACCTTGTGTTGCGGCAACAACAGCTACAGGAGCAGCAGCGGAAACACCAAAAACCTCTTCCATCTCTTTTACCAATTCAGAGAGCTCAAGAACTGTCATCTCCTTAATTAGATCAATTACTTGTTGCTTTTTATCGGACATTGTTCCTCCATCGGATATATGAATAATTTTTTTTTAGCTGGCTTCAGCTTGTTTTTTTACTATGGCATCAAGAGCATAAACAAACTTGCGGATGATACCCTGATTAATACTTACAAAGTTGCTAAGCGGAGCATTCATACAGCTTAACACTTTGGCAAGTAGTTCTTCGCGGGATGGAAGTTTTGCCAAAGCAGTCAATTCAACAGCATCAAATATATGCCCTGCAATATAACCGACTTTGAACGAAGGATAATTCTTATTCTCCATCACCTCTTTTAAGAATTTAGTAAGCTCGCGGGCAGGGGATACTTCATCCATTTTACATACTGCCACAGCGGTTGGTCCGTTGAGATACGGATCTAATTCTGTAATACCCAAACCATTTAAAGCAATTTTAATTAGGGTATTTTTTTGGACAAAGTAGTCCACTTGACTTTCTCTGAAGCGGTTGCGCAATTGATTCACTTGCTCGATGTTTATTCCCTTGTAATCTACCAATACGATCGCTTTTGCGCCACTTAGTCTTGCTGTCAAGTCCGTCACTATGTCATACTTAATACTTTGAACCATCTTCATACTCCCCTTAGCTTCTTGCTTCCAAGGTTGCGCTTGCGACCTGAATTTTGATTCCAGGACTCATAGTTGTGCAGAGGGTTATGCTCTTAATATAAATACCCTTTAAAGTAGAAGGTCTCTCTCTAAGCACAGCAGCAATAATAGCTTTGATGTTTTCTTTTAGTTTATCTTCATCAAAGCTAAGTCTACCTGCAGGAATATGTAAATTACCAAACTTATCAACACGGTAAGTAACTTTTCCACCTTTAGCTTCCTGCACTGCTTTACCAACATCCATTGTAACAGTTCCTACTTTAGGGTTGGGCATTAATCCTCTGGGGCCTAAAACGCGTCCCAGTTTTCCGATGCGTCCCATTAAATTGGGAGTGGCAATCACCACATCAAAATCGAACCATCCGCCCGATATTTTTTCGATGAGATCATCCACACCAACATAATCTGCACCAGCTTGTTTGGCTTCTTCTGCCTTGTCACCTTCAGCAAAAACTAAAACTCGCATCTCTTTACCAGTTCCATGAGGCAAGACAAGAGAGTTTCTAATTTGCTGATCTGCCTTTCGAGGATCGACACCCAAATTAAAATGGACCTCAACTGTTTCGTCAAACTTGGAAGCAGGTAAACTCTTTATAAGTTTAACAGCTTCGTTAAGGTCTAATCTTTTTTGACGATCGAACATCGAATAGGCAACATTATACCTTTTACTATGTTTCATTGACTCTCCTTATGAATACTATCTCCTGCATCGAAGTATCAGTCTTCAATTGTAACACCCATACTTCGTGCAGTTCCAGCGATCATATTCATAGCAGATTCAAGGGAAAAGCAATTCATATCTTTCATTTTCATCTGAGCTATATTTTTAAGCTGTTCGCGGTTAATTTTTCCAACTTTTACTTTATTGGGGGTAGCGCTACCGGTAGCCAGACCTGCTTCTTTTTTAATCAGTACTGAAGCTGGAGGGGTTTTTATTTCAAATGTAAAAGATTTATTCTTCGCTACATAAATTACTACCGGAAAAACCATGCCCGGCTGATCAGCTGTTTTTTCATTAAACTGACGGCAAAATTCTGGAATATTCACTCCTACTTGCCCTAAGGCAGGTCCTACAGGAGGTGCCGGAGTTGCTTTTCCAGCTGGAAGTTGTAGTTTTATCATCGCTACAGCATCTTTAGGTTTAGCCATTTATTACCTCTATTTTATCTTCTTTATTTCTTAATTAGTTCTACCTGGTTGGCATTAAGTTCAACCGGGGTTCTGCGTCCAAACACTGTTACTTCTATAATCAGTTTAGTTCCGTTTTCCGTGGTCTTTTGTACAATACCCTCAAAATCTGTAAAAGGACCAGAAATAACTTTAACCATATCTCCTGGCATATAAGAAAAGACCTTAACATCACGGTTTGGATCAGTTATCCCTAAAAGGCGGTCCACTTCTTCTTGTGATAAGGGTATGGGTTCTTTATGTTCTTTGCTGATTCCTAAAAAACTAGTTACTCCTGCAATTTGAAGAATATAAGCTTTCAGCTCAGGTGTCATATCTGCTTCCATAATCACATAGGAAGTAAAGATTTTTTTATCCCGTTCTATCTTTTTGCCTTCTCTAATCACAAAGGTCTTGCGCACTGGGACTAGTAAGCGTCCTACATTTTTTTCCATAGGAGTGCCAGACAGACCTTTTTCGATGGCTGTTTTAACCTTATTTTCGTGGCCTGAATAGGTATGAATCACATACCATTTCATTTGTTTTTCATCCATTGTTTTAAAATACAAGTTCCATAATTTTGGTAAAACCAAAATCTACCAAGGATAAAAATATAGCTACAATTGCAGACATAATAATAACTACTAGAGTCCCTTCCTTAAGGTCTGCTTTTGTAGGCCAGCTTACGCATTTCATTTCGGAATATACATCTCGAAAGAAACGACTAATTTTCTCGAATTTCATAATCTTTATTCCCTTTCATCCTGGAGGTAGAACCTGCCTCCGATATAGTATTTCTATAAAATGTTGTGGCAGGACAGGCAGGAATCGAACCCGCAACCCCCGGTTTTGGAGACCGGTGCTCTACCAATTGAACTACTGTCCTTTGCAACATTTTAAAGAGTATCTTTAACGCTGTTTATGAACAGTATGCTTCCGACAGGTGGGGCAATATTTTTTTAGCTCCATTCTGTTCGGATGCTTACGTTTATTGCGAGTTGTTGTATAATTACGGTTCTTGCATTCTTCGCAGGCAAGTATAATTATATCTCTCATTATCTTGTATCCGGTCCTCTATTCAATCATTTCAGAAACAACACCGCTACCGATTGTATGTCCACCTTCACGAATTGCAAAACGCAGACCCTGTTCCATAGCGATAGGTGTAATAAGTTCTGCCTGTATTTCTACATTGTCACCAGGCATAACCATTTTTACTCCTTCGGGAAGAGTTAAACTACCAGTAACATCAGTAGTGCGGAAATAAAACTGAGGGCGATAACCGGTTTGGAAAGGTTTATGGCGGCCACCTTCTTCTGCAGTTAGAATATAGGTTTGACCTTTAAATTTGGTATGAGGGGTAATGGATTTAGGTTTTGCTAACACCATTCCGCGAGCAATATCATTTTTACCAAAACCACGCAAAAGCACACCAATATTATCTCCAGCTTGGGCTTCGTCCAGAAGTTTACGAAACATTTCCACACCTGTACAGGTTGTTTCTACCGTTTCTTTAACACCAACGCGTTCAACTTTATCGCCAACTTTAATAATTCCTCTTTCCACGCGGCCTGTAGCCACAGTTCCTCTGCCAGGAATACTGAAAACATCTTCCACCGGCATAAGGAAGGGCTTATCAACAGGACGTTCAGGTAGCGGAATATAGCTATCGATTGCGTCAAGCAGTTCTTGAATCCTTTTTTCGCCTTCGGGATCCCCATTTAATGCTTTAAGTGCAGAACCGCGAATCACAGGAACTTCATCGCCTGGAAATTCATATTTATCCAGCAATTCACGAACTTCCATTTCTACCAGGTCAAGCAATTCAGGATCATCAACCAGATCGCATTTGTTCATAAAGACTACTATTGCAGGCACTCCAACTTGGCGGGCAAGCAAAATATGCTCGCGAGTTTGAGGCATAGGACCATCATCAGCACTTACCACTAATATGGCTCCATCCATTTGTGCTGCACCAGTAATCATATTTTTAATATAGTCAGCGTGCCCAGGACAATCGATATGAGCATAATGGCGGGTTTCTGTTTCATATTCAACATGAGATGTAGCAATAGTTATCCCACGGGCTTTTTCTTCCGGTGCATTATCAATACTATCAAAGGTACGGAATTTAGCTCCGCCCTTATTACTCAGATACAAAGTAATCGCTGCTGTGAGCGTTGTTTTTCCATGGTCAATATGACCAATCGTTCCCACATTCAGATGTGGCTTAGTTCGAACATATTTCTCTTTTGCCATTGTTCCTCCTGGACTTGATTCTCACAAGCCCATCTCGTATTCTTAATTTATCAAAAAAAATATATACCATAAGGCATATACTATCCTTTCTTCATTTTTTCAAAGCAGCGGATAAATTATCAAAAGAACTATCCATTTAGCTTTTAAAAAGTGGAGCTCAAGACCGGACTTGAACCGGTGACCTCCTCCTTACCAAGGAGGTGCTCTACCTGCTGAGCTACTTGAGCTCTCCTTTACAAAATTTGGAGCGGGAAACGGGGTTCGAACCCGCGACCCTCAGCTTGGAAGGCTGATGCTCTAGCCAACTGAGCTACTCCCGCTTTTTTAGTATTTAAAAAACTCTGGTGGAGAGGGGAGGATTCGAACCTCCGAAGTCATCTGACAGCAGATTTACAGTCTGATCCCTTTGACCACTCGGGAACCTCTCCACAAATTTTCAAACCGCTGGAGCCGATGAAGGGAATTGAACCCCCAACCTATTGATTACAAATCAATTGCTCTACCTTTGAGCTACATCGGCAATAAGTTTTG
>Ga0179941_1060189_pt1 | contig 14745 bp, 14 predicted proteins | sample AD_UKC048_sludge_FD_135968 | JGI IMG/M metagenome (GOLD analysis project Ga0179941, IMG submission 135968) | Active sludge microbial communities of municipal wastewater-treating anaerobic digesters from Illinois, USA - AD_UKC048_MetaT... | ecosystem: Engineered > Bioreactor > Anaerobic >... | reverse complement strand
TTTAATTTTGCGCCTCGTTTAAAAAGTGAAAAATAAAATTTTATGATCATTATTCCGGTTAAAGAAGGAGAAAACATTGAAAGGGCCTTGAAAAGGTTCAAGCGAAAATTTGAAAAAACGGGTGTAATCAAGGAATTAAGGGAAAGACAGGTATTTTCAAAGCCATCGGTTAAAAAACGGGCTATTCGGAAAAAGGCTGTTTATATTCAGAGTTTGCAGCGTCAGGAGGACTAATTGTAAGAAGGGGATTCCTGTTTTAGTTGTAAATTGAATGAGTCACCAGGAGTCTTTCATACATTACCTGAAGTATGAGAAGCGTAATTCTTCTCATACAGTGGTAGCCTACCGAAATGACCTCGAACAATTCGAAGCATTTTGCAGGGAAGTGCCAGGAGGTTTTGACGTTAAAAACATCAACAGGAAGCTGATCAGGGAGTGGGTGGTTTACCTGATGGGAAAAGGATTGACGCCCCGGTCTGTCAGGCGGAAGATCTCCTCCCTCAAAGCCTTCTATAAATACCTGGTCAGGCTTGAAGTTGTGGATGCTGCTCCGGTCTTTGATGTTCCGCTTCCCAAGGTCAGAAAGAAACTGCCGTTGTTTGTTGAAGAAAACCGCTTAAACCATTTGCTCGATGACGGTTATTTTACCGCCGATTTCCCCGGAATCCGTGATAAACTCGTGATCGCCCTTCTCTATGGTACGGGTATCAGGTTGAGCGAATTGCTGTCATTGACCGGATCTCAGGTAGACCTGGACTACTGCCAGATAAAGGTGACCGGGAAGAGGAACAAACAGAGAATAATACCCTTTCCTTTCAGCATGAAGATGCAAATCGGCGATTATTTGAAGGCCAGGTCGGAGGCCTTCGGAACAGTTTCAGGACCCCTGATTGTGACCGATAAAGGAGATCCGGCGTATGAAAAGCTGATTTATAGGATCGTTCATAATTATCTTGCCAAAGTGACACTGATTGAAAAGAGAAGCCCGCATGTATTGCGGCATACCTATGCAACCCATCTTTTAAACAAAGGGGCTGACCTGAATGCCGTGAAAGAGCTTCTTGGACATGCCAATCTGAGTGCCACCGAGGTCTATACCCATACGACGTTCGAAAAATTACATAATATTTATCAACAAGCCCATCCTAGGGGTTAAAAATTGATGGTATGAATATCAAGGTTAATTCTGTGCATTTCACTGCCGATCAGAAATTGATTGACTTCGTGAACAAGAAAGTATCTAAGATGGATACTTTCTTTGAGGGGATCATCGGTGCTGAAGTATCGTTGAAGGTAGAAAAGCCGGAAACGGTGAACAACAAGATTTCAGAGATCAGGATTTCACTTCCTTCTGCTGAAAACTTGTTTGCCAGAAAGCAGGCCGACACCTTTGAGGAAGCGACAGACCTGGCTGTTGAAGCCATACGCCGTCAATTGAAGAGGCACAAAGATAAACTGCGTACAAAATAATTTTCTGAAATCCAACTTTTTTTAGAGGGAATATTGAATTAAATTATAACTTTGCACGGTTTTTTCAAAACTAGCGGGAGTAGCTCAGTCGATAGAGCATCAGCCTTCCAAGCTGAGGGTCGCGGGTTTGAATCCCGTTTCCCGCTCAGAACAGGGGAGGCCGTGAGAGCGGGGCTTCCTCAAAAGCCGAAGTAGCTCAGGGGTAGAGCGCATCCTTGGTAAGGATGAGGTCACGAGTTCAAATCTCGTTTTCGGCTCTGATGATTTAAATGATAAGTTAAAAAACAACAAGTTATGGCTAAAGAACATTTTAAAAGGGACAAGGAGCACGTCAACATCGGTACGATCGGTCACGTGGACCATGGCAAAACAACCCTAACGGCCGCCATTACCATGGTGCTTGCCAAGAGAGGGTTGTCGGAAGTTAAATCTTTCGATGCGATTGACAACGCTCCCGAAGAAAAAGAAAGGGGTATTACCATCAACACCTCCCATGTGGAGTATTCCACCGAGAAGAGGCATTATGCACACGTTGACTGTCCGGGGCACGCCGACTATGTGAAGAACATGGTTACGGGAGCAGCCCAGATGGATGGTGCCATTCTGGTTTGCGCAGCCACCGACGGTCCAATGCCACAGACCCGTGAACACATCCTGCTCGCCCGTCAGGTTAACGTTCCCCGTATCGTTGTTTTCATGAACAAAGTCGATATGGTTGACGATGAAGAATTGCTCGAATTGGTTGAAATGGAACTCCGTGACCTCCTGACTTTCTATAAGTTTGATGGTGACAATTCTCCCGTGATCCGTGGTTCTGCCCTGGGCGCCATGAATGGCGAAGCCAAGTGGGAAGAAAAAGTGGTGGAACTCATGAATGCCGTGGACGAATGGATTCCGCTACCTGTCCGCGACAGGGACAAACCGTTCCTGATGCCCGTGGAAGACGTCTTCTCGATCACCGGCCGCGGTACCGTGGCAACCGGTCGTATCGAAACCGGCGTGGTGCATACGGGTGACGAACTCCAGATCATCGGTCTGGGATCCGAAGGCCGTAAAACCGTTTGTACAGGGGTTGAAATGTTCCGGAAAATTCTGGACGATGGACAGGCCGGCGACAATGTTGGTCTGCTTCTCCGCGGTGTCGACAAGAAAGAGATCAAACGCGGTCAGATCCTTGCCAAACCCAACAGCATCAAACCACATACCCGCTTCAAAGCCGAGATTTACGTTCTGAAAAAAGAAGAAGGCGGCCGTCACACTCCGTTCCACAACAAGTACCGTCCGCAGTTCTACCTGCGTACCCTTGACGTGACCGGTGAAATCCACCTTCCGGAAGGACGCGAAATGGTGATGCCCGGTGATAACGTCTCCATCGAAGTGGAACTGATTTACCCCGTCGCTCTGAACATCGGTCTTCGGTTTGCTATCCGTGAAGGCGGACGTACCGTAGGTGCCGGTCAGGTTACTGAAATTGTTGAATAATACAGTTTTAGCATACAGATAGATAGAAATAGTCCCGGACTCCGGTCCGGGACTGTTTTCGGGTGTTACTCAGACGGGAGTAGTGGATTCACCGTAAGTTCGACTCTTACCATCCGTACAAATTCAATTCACCATGTTTAAAAAAATCAGTAATAACGTTCGGGAGGCCTTTGATGAACTTCTTCATAAAGTTACATGGCCTACCTGGAAAGAGCTGCAAAGCAGCGCTTTGGTTGTAATGGTTGCTTCCTTCATTATAGCACTCGTAGTCTTCGTTATGGATATCTCTTTTGAGAACATAATGAAGTTTATTTATGGGTTATTTTACTAATTAACAACTGAAGAAGCCATGAGCGATTCTGAAAGAAAATGGTATGTCCTTCGGGCAATTGGAGGCAAGGAGAAGAAGGTGAAGGAATACGTGGAAAACGAAATTGCGAAAGGCGGACTTCAGGGATTCGTGACACAGGTTTTGATACCGACAGAAAAGGTGTATCAGATCAGAAACGGAAAAAAAATCAGCAAGGAAAGAAGCTTTTACCCCGGTTATGTGCTTGTCGAAGCCACACTGGCAGGCGAAGTTGCCCATATTTTGCGCAACATCCCCAATGTGATCGGCTTCCTGGGCGACACCAAAGGGGGAGACCCGGTGCCGTTAAGGCAAAATGAGGTCAACCGTATCCTGGGAAAAGTGGACGAACTCGCCGATACCGGAGAAGAATTGAACATCCCGTTCGTGGTAGGTGAAACCATAAAAGTAATCGACGGACCATTTAACGGCTTCAACGGAACCATTGAAATCATCAATGAGGAAAAGAAAAAGCTGCAGGTGATGGTGAAGATTTTTGGTAGAAAGACTCCTTTGGAACTCAGTTTTTTACAGGTTGAGAAGGAGTAGAAAACGCTCTAAAATTTTGCTATGGCGAAAGAAATTGCTGGATTAATCAAGTTGCAGATTAAAGGGGGTGCTGCAAATCCATCACCTCCGGTAGGCCCGGCATTAGGTTCAAAAGGGGTTAACATCATGCAGTTCTGTAAACTTTTCAATGCCCGGACCCAAGACCAGGCAGGGAAAGTGCTTCCCGTTGTGATTACAGTGTATGTGGATAAATCGTTTGATTTCATCGTCAAACAACCCCCTGTGGCCATTCAATTGCTCGAAGCTTCTAAGGCTAAAACGGGATCGGCTGAACCCAACCTTAAAAAGGTCGCCTCAGTCTCCTGGGATCAGGTAAAACAAATTGCAGAAGGCAAAATGTCGGACCTGAACTGTTTTACCGTTGAAGCGGCGATGCAAATGGTAGCCGGTACTGCCAGAAGCATGGGGATCACCGTCGAAGGGAACGCCCCATTCAATAATTAATTAAATCTTTTACAATGGGCAGAATTACGAAAAATAAAAAAGCCGCACTCGGGAAAATCGAAAAGACGAAGATGTACTCCCTCGACGAAGCTGCTGCACTGGTGAAGGAAATTACCTTTACCAAGTTCGACGCATCGGTCGATATCGACATCCGTCTGGGTGTTGACCCGAGAAAGGCTAACCAAATGGTTAGAGGCGTAGTTTCGTTACCCCATGGAACCGGAAAGGAAGTGCGGGTTCTGGCTTTGGTAACCTCTGACAAGGAACAGGAAGCCAAAGATGCCGGAGCCGATTTTGTAGGTCTCGAGGAATATATCGAGAAGATCAAAGGCGGTTGGACCGATGTGGATGTGATTATTACCATGCCCCCTGTCATGGGGAAAATCGGAGCCCTGGGAAGAATTCTCGGTCCGCGCGGACTGATGCCCAATCCCAAATCAGGCACAGTAACCATGGATGTCGGAAAAGCTGTCCAGGAAGTCAAACAAGGAAAAATAGACTTCAAAGTCGATAAGTTTGGCATCGTCCATACTTCCATCGGGAAAGTCTCTTTTACCCCTGACAAACTGATGGACAACGCCCGTGAATTTGTCAATACCATTGTCAAACTCAAACCCGTTGCCGCAAAAGGCACCTACATCAAAAGCATTTATCTCTCCAGTACCATGAGCCCTGGTATCCAAGTCGAACCCAAGTCAGTTACTGACTAAAAATGCGTTGTTATGAAGAGTTCTGAAAAAAAGGTCGTCATTGATTCGCTGACCGAACAAATTAAGAAATACAACCATTTTTACCTTGCTGACATTAGTGGCCTCAATGCCGAAGGTACCAGTGAGCTGAGGAGACGTTGCTTCAAAAAGGAGGTGAAACTGGTTGTTGTAAAAAACACCCTGCTGCGTAAGGCGCTGGAAAATTCCGGCAAGGATGCTTCCGGCCTGTTTGACATTCTGAAAGGCACCACTTCGGTGATGTTCAGCGACCAGGGTAATGAGCCAGCCAAACTGATCAAAGATTTTAAAAAGATCCACAAAACAACCTTGCTTAAAGGCGCTTTTGTCGAAGAGTCGGTTTATATCGGCGATGATCAGTTAGAGGCACTTATCAATGTTAAATCCAAAAATGAACTGGTTGCCGATCTCGTGGCCTTGTTACAATCACCCATCAAAACCGTGCTTTCCCAGTTACAGTCGGGTGGTACTATTTTACACGGAGTATTGAAAACTCTGGAAGAAAGAGAATGATTTTTTTTGTTTAAACAACTTAAATTAAATACAATGGCAGATTTAAAACAGCTTGCAGCTGAGTTAGTGAACTTGACTGTTAAAGAGGTTAACGAATTGTCCAAAATTCTGAAAGATGAGTATGGCATTGAACCGGCCGCCGCAGCAGTAGCTGTCGCTGGTCCTGTGGCAGCCAGTACTGAAGTTGCAGAAGAGGCTGTTCAAACCGAATTTGATGTTGTCCTTAAGTTCGGAGGTCAATCCAAACTGGCGGTGGTAAAACTCGTAAAAGAATTAACAGGCCTTGGCTTGAAAGAAGCCAAAGAATTGGTTGACGCAGCTCCCAAGGCAGTAAAGGAAAAAGTCTCTAAGGAAGAAGCTGAAGCTTTAAAAGCCCAGCTCGAAGAAGCCGGAGCGGAAGTTGAAATTAAATAGGTGGAACCTTATTTAATTGGTATGGTTTAGAATCTCGCTCCGGCAAGATTCTAAACCTTTTTGTATTTATATTTTTACTACTTAACCCAGTATAAATACATGTTTATAAATAAAACGAACGAGAGGATTAGTTTCTCATCATCACATACTAGGTATGACTACCCCGACTTCCTGGAAGTGCAGGTAAAATCATTCAGGGATTTTTTTCAATTAAAGACAACACCTGAAAACCGGAAAAATGAGGGACTTTTCAGAGTTTTTCAGGAGAACTTTCCGATTTCCGATACCAGGAATAATTTCGTGCTCGAATTTATCGATTACCAGGTTGATCCCCCGCGTTATACCATCGAGGAATGTATTGAAAGAGGCCTGACCTTCAGCGTCCCGCTTAAGGCCAAGCTGAAACTCTACTGCACCGATCCGGAACATGAGGACTTTGATACCGTGGTACAGGACGTTTACCTCGGCACAGTCCCGTATATGACCGACAAGGGGACATTTATCATCAACGGTGCCGAAAGGGTTATCGTATCCCAGCTGCATCGCTCGCCAGGCGTTTTCTTCGGGCAAAGTATACATGCAAACGGCACCAAGCTTTATTCAGCCCGTATCATCCCTTTTAAGGGGTCGTGGATTGAATTCGCCACTGACATCAACAGCGTGATGTATGCTTATATCGACCGGAAAAAGAAGCTGCCGGTCACAACGCTCCTCAGGGCTATAGGCTATGAAAGCGATAAAGACATTCTTGAAATTTTTGACTTGGCCGATGAAATCAAGGTTTCGAAAACCGGTCTTAAAAAGGTCATTGGCTGGAGACTGGCAGCCCGTGTCCTGAAATCATGGGTCGAAGATTTCGTCGATGAAGATACGGGCGAAGTGGTGTCGATCGAAAGGAATGAGGTGATTATCGACCGCGAAACCATTCTTACCGATGACCACATCGATGCAATTATCGATGCAGGCGTCAAAACCATTCTCCTTCATAAGGAAGACCAGAATCAGCAGGATTTTGCGATCATCTACAATACCCTGCAAAAAGACCCCTGCAATTCGGAAAAAGAGGCAGTTCTCCATATTTACCGGCAGTTACGCAATGCCGAGCCGCCCGATGAAGCCACCGCCAGGGATGTTATTGACAAACTTTTTTTCTCCGACAAGCGTTACGATCTCGGAGATGTCGGCCGATACCGGATCAATAAAAAGCTGGGCCTCAATATCGACATGGAAGTGAGGATCCTTACCCGGGAAGATATCATCGAAATTATCAAATATTTGATCCAGTTGGTCAATTCACGGACCGATGTGGATGATATCGACCATCTGAGCAACCGCCGGGTCAGAACCGTCGGGGAACAGATGTTCGCCCAATTTGGTGTCGGGCTGGCCAGGATGGCCAGAACCATCAGGGAAAGAATGAATGTCAGGGACAATGAGGTGTTTACCCCCATCGACCTGATCAATTCCAAAACCCTTTCTTCGGTTATAAACTCCTTCTTTGGCACTAATGCCCTTTCGCAGTTTATGGATCAGACCAACCCGCTGGCCGAGATGACCCATAAGCGGAGGATGTCGGCACTCGGACCGGGAGGTCTTAGCCGTGAAAGGGCAGGATTTGAAGTACGTGACGTCCATTATACCCATTATGGCCGCCTCTGTCCCATCGAAACCCCCGAAGGACCCAATATCGGTCTGATCTCTTCGTTGTGCGTGTATGCCAAAATCACTGACCTGGGATTTATTGCGACACCGTACCGGAAAGTAAGCAATGGAAAGGTAGACCTTTCTGCGGAAGGGGTTACCTATCTTACAGCGGAGGAAGAGGAAAGCATCATCATTGCGCAGGCAAACGCTCCCCTGGATAGTGATGGCAATTTCATAAGGCCCAAAGTTAAAGCCAGGCTCGACGGAGATTATCCGTTGATCGACCGGGAGGAAGTTCAGCTCATGGACGTGGGTCCCAACCAGATCGCCTCGGTAGCGGCCTCCCTGATCCCCTTCCTGGAACATGACGATGCCAACAGGGCGCTCATGGGATCAAACATGATGCGGCAGGCAGTCCCCCTGCTCCGCCCGGAAGCCCCCATCGTGGGCACCGGCCTGGAAGGAAGGGCCGCCTCCGATTCCCGGATCCTGATCAAAGCCGAAGACGACGGGGTCGTGGAATATGTCGACGCTCGCCAGATCATCGTCCGCTACGACATGAACGATGATGATAAGTTCGTCAGATTTGATCCTGAACTGGTTACCTATGACCTCCCCAAATATGCCAAAACAAACCAGGGAACTACCGTTGACCTCAAACCCATCGTCTCAAAAGGACAAAGAATCAGGTCCGGACAGGTCCTTACCGAAGGTTACGCAACACAAAACGGAGAACTTGCCCTGGGGCGCAACCTGATGGTGGCCTTTATGCCCTGGCAGGGATATAATTATGAGGATGCCATTGTTGTTTCGGAACGCGTCGTCAGGGAAGATGTCTTTACCTCGGTGCACGTTGATGAGTACAGCCTGGAAGTCCGCGATACCAAAAGAGGAGTGGAGGAATTCACCTCCGACATTCCCAATGTCAGCGAAGATGCGACACGCAATCTTGATGAAAACGGACTCATCAGGATCGGAGCCGATGTAAAACCCGGCGATATCCTGATTGGGAAAATTACTCCCAAGGGGGAATCAGATCCCTCACCCGAGGAAAAACTGCTCCGCGCTATCTTTGGCGACAAAGCCGGAGATGTGAAAGATGCCTCCCTGAAAGCTTCCCCCAGTCTGAACGGGGTGGTGATTGACAAAAAATTGTTCTCCAGGGTGGCCAAGGAGAAAAAGGGCAAACTGATGACAAAACCGCTCCTGGATCAGATCGACGAGAAATTCGAGAAAGAAGTATCTGCTCTGCGAAACCGGCTGGAGGAAAAGCTCTTTGAAATGGTTTCCGGGAAGACCTCCCAGGGTGTCAAGGATTATTACGGAACGGAAATCATCCATAAGGGTGTGAAATTTACCCTGAAGCAGCTTCAAGAGGTTGATTTTTTGACGGTTAACCCATCTAAGTGGACCACTGACAAGGACAAGAACGACCTGATCTTCCGGGTGGTCAACAATTATATCATGAAATACAAGGAAGCTGAAGCGGTTTCGCGCAGGGAACGTTTCAACGTGACCATCGGCGACGAATTGCCTGCCGGTATTATTCAGCTTGCCAAGGTATATATTGCCAAGAAACGTAAACTTCAGATCGGGGATAAGATGGCAGGGCGCCATGGGAACAAGGGTATTGTTTCGCGGGTTGTCCGCGTCGAAGATATGCCTTTTCTGGCTGACGGAACCGCGGTGGATATCGTTCTGAATCCGCTGGGCGTACCTTCCCGAATGAACCTGGGCCAGATTTACGAAACTGTGCTGGGATGGGCCGGCAAGGAATTGGGATTGAAATTCTCAACCCCCATCTTTGACGGAGCTTCCCTTGAAAACATCACCGAATACACCGAAAAGGCAGGAATCCCGAAATTTGGCAAGACCGTCCTTTATGATGGGGAAACCGGTGAACCCTTTGACCAGGCAGCCACGGTGGGCATCATTTATATGATGAAACTGGGACACATGGTGGAAGATAAAATGCACGCCCGGTCCATCGGTCCTTACTCTCTGATCACCCAGCAACCTCTCGGCGGAAAAGCACAGTTCGGCGGACAGCGGTTCGGGGAAATGGAGGTTTGGGCACTCGAAGCTTTCGGCGCCTCCCACATCCTCCAGGAAATCCTTACCGTGAAATCTGACGACGTCATGGGAAGGGCAAAAGCGTATGAATCGATCGTAAAAGGTGAGCCGATGCCCCAACCTGGAATCCCGGAATCACTCAATGTACTGTTGCATGAGTTGAGAGGGCTGGGATTGAGCGTTAGAATGGAATAACCGACTGTCACCCTTGTGTAAATGGTGTTGATTCAACTTAAAAACAGAAGTTTTTATGACATTCAGAAAAGACAACAAAGCAAAAAGCAATTTTTCCAAAATATCCATAAGCCTGGCTTCTCCGGAGGAGATCCTCGAAAGATCTCACGGCGAAGTTCTGAAACCTGAGACCATCAACTACAGGACCTACAAGCCTGAGCGTGATGGACTTTTTTTGCGAAAGGATCTTCGGGCCGGTAAAGGATTATGAGTGCCACTGCGGAAAATACAAACGGATCCGTTATAAGGGCATCGTTTGCGACCGGTGTGGGGTGGAAGTCACTGAGAAAAAAGTCCGCCGTGAACGGATGGGACATATTTCTCTGGTGGTCCCCGTGGCGCACATCTGGTATTTCAGGTCTCTGCCCAACAAAATCGGGTATCTCCTGGGGTTGCCGACCAAGAAACTCGATTCGATTATTTATTACGAACGATATGTAGTGGTCAATCCGGGTATTAAGGCTGCCGATGGTGTCAAACCACTCGATTTTCTCTCCGAGGAGGAGTACCTGGATATTCTGGATACCCTGCCGAGAGAAAACCAATATCTCGACGATGAAGATCCGAACAAATTCGTCGCCAAAATGGGTGCGGAAGCCCTCTATTCCATTCTGTCAAAAATCGACCTGGATGAGTTGTCCTACGACCTCCGGCACAAGGCAGGCACGGAAACTTCACAACAGCGGAAGAACGAGGCACTGAAACGGCTCCAGGTTTTGGAAGCCTTCAGAGCCAGCAAGTCGATGAACCGTCCCGAATGGATGATTGTTAAGGTGGTCCCCGTCATCCCTCCTGATCTCCGGCCATTGGTGCCCCTCGACGGAGGCAGGTTTGCCACTTCTGACCTGAACGACCTTTACCGAAGGGTGATTATTCGCAACAACCGGCTGAAAAGGCTTATTGAGATCAAAGCCCCGGAAGTGATCCTCCGGAATGAAAAAAGGATGCTCCAGGAAGCCGTGGATTCACTCTTTGACAATTCCCGCAAGGTGAATGCCGTGAAGACCGAAAATAACCGCGCTCTGAAATCACTCTCCGACAGTCTGAAAGGAAAACAGGGCCGTTTCCGGCAAAACCTTCTGGGGAAGCGTGTTGACTATTCCGCCCGTTCGGTGATCGTTGTCGGGCCTAAGCTGAAACTCCATGAGTGCGGTCTGCCCAAAGAAATGGCTGCCGAACTTTACAAGCCTTTTGTTATCAGGAAGCTGATTGAGCGCGGAATCGTCAAAACTGTGAAATCGGCAAAGAAGATTGTCGACCGCAAAGATCCCGTGGTTTGGGAAATCCTGGAGAACGTTCTGAAAGGCCATCCGGTTTTGCTGAACCGTGCCCCGACGCTTCACAGGCTGTCGATTCAGTCGTTTCAGCCTGTGCTTATCGAAGGGAAAGCCATTCAGCTCCATCCACTGGTGTGTACCGGCTTCAATGCTGACTTCGACGGTGACCAGATGGCCGTGCATCTTCCCCTGGGAAATGCCGCCATCCTGGAAGCGCAACTGCTTATGCTCTCCTCTCATAACCTGCTGAATCCCGCAAACGGGGCGCCCATTACCGTACCTTCACAGGATATGGTGCTTGGACTTTATTACATGACCAAACCCCGTCCCGGCGTCAAAGGAGAGGGAATGACATTTTATTCCCCCGAGGAAGTGATCATCGCTTTTAACGAAGGGGTGGTCGGCATGCATGCCATCATCAAGGTAAAGGTAGAAGATATCGACGAAAATGGGGACTATTTCCGCCATATCGTGGAAACCACGGTTGGCAGGGTCCTTTTCAATGAAAGTGTGCCACGGCAGGCAGGTTTTATTAATAAGCTGCTGACAAAGAAATCACTCCGCGATATCATTACCGCAGTGTTCAAAGTGACCGGAAATGCCGCTACCGTGGCTTTCCTCGACGACATCAAAGACCTCGGCTATTACTGGGCCTATCGGGGAGGATTGTCCTTCAATATCGACGATGTGATCATTCCCCCCGATAAGAAAGAGATCGTTGACGTTGGATACGAAGAGGTAGACGAGGTGACTTCCAACTACAACATGGGATTTATCACCAATAATGAAAGGTATAACCAGGTCATCGACATCTGGACACATGCCAATGCCAAACTTACCACTTCGGTGATGAAAACGCTGAGCACCGACAAGCAGGGATTCAACTCCATTTACATGATGCTTGATTCGGGGGCCAGGGGTTCCAAGGAACAGATCAGGCAGTTGTGCGGGATGAGGGGTCTAATGGCAAAACCGCAAAAGTCGGGATCGACGACATCCCAGATTATCGAAAATCCGATTCTTGCCAATTTCAAGGAAGGGCTTTCGGTGCTGGAGTACTTCATTTCCACACACGGTGCCCGGAAGGGTTTGGCGGATACCGCCCTCAAGACCGCTGACGCGGGTTATCTGACACGCCGGTTGGTGGATGTAGCCCAGGATGTGATCATCTCCGAAGATGACTGCGGAACCCTCCGTGGACTGATTGCTACCGCCATCAAGAACAACGAAGAGGTGGTATCCTCCCTCTATGACCGTATACTCGGCCGTACCTCGGTCCACGACATATACCACCCCCTGAAGGGTGACCTGATCGTTAAGGCAGGCGATGAAATCACGGAAGATATTGCAGCCATCATCGAAGATTCTCCCATAGAGAGTGTCGAGATCAGATCAGTATTGACGTGTGAATCGGAAGTAGGGGTTTGCGCAAAATGTTATGGACGTAACCTTGCCACTGGCAAGAAAGTACAAAGAGGAGAAGCCGTCGGGGTGATTGCAGCTCAGTCGATTGGAGAACCGGGGACACAGCTTACTTTGCGTACTTTCCACGTGGGAGGTATCGCCGGGAATATTTCAGCACAATCGACGGTCATCTCCAAATATGACGGATATGCCGAAATCGAGGAACTACGCGCTGTTCCTTTTGTTGACAGGGAGGGAAAACCCGTGGATGTGGTGGTCAGCCGGCTGGCAGAACTCAAAATCATCGATAAGAATACCAACATCCAGTTGTCAAGCCATCCAATCCCTTATGGATCAAAACTATATGTCAAGAATGGTGATACCGTTGCCCGCGGTCAGCATATTTGCGAATGGGACCCCTACAACGGGGTAATCATTACCGAATATAACGGAACCATTGATTTTGAGAACCTCGTTGAAGGGGTGACCTTCCGGGAAGAGTCAGATGAACAAACCGGCTACAACGAGAAGGTGATCATTGAAACCCGGGATAAGACCAAGAATCCGTCCATCCGCATCCTTGACGAAGAAGGCATCCTGATCAGAACCTATAACCTGCCTGTCGGAGGACACCTTTCAGTCAACAACAAAGATAAGGTACGTGCCGGGCAGGTGCTTGTGAAAATCCCGCGTGCTGCCGGCAAGGCCGGTGACATCACCGGGGGGTTGCCCCGTGTTACGGAACTTTTCGAAGCCAGGAATCCCTCAAATCCTGCCGTGGTTTCTGAAATCGACGGGGAAGTCTCCCTGGGAAAGATCAAGCGCGGAAACCGCGAAATTGTGGTAACCTCAAAATCGGGTGATGTCAAACGTTACCTGGTACCGCTTTCCAAGCAGATCCTGGTCCAGGATAATGACTACATCCGTGCGGGAACACCGCTCTCCGACGGAGCTACAACACCCTCCGACATTCTGGCTATCAAGGGACCTACTGCCGTTCAGGAGTATATTCTTAACGAAGTTCAGGACGTCTACCGTATGCAGGGAGTGAAAATCAATGACAAGCACTTTGAGGTGATCATCAGGCAGATGATGCGGAAGGTGGAGATCGAAGATCCGGGAGATACTCGCTTCCTTGAAAAACAGGTGGCTGACAAGAATGAGTTCTTCCAAGAGAACGACTGGATATACAACAAAAAGGTCATCATTGATTCCGGTGATGCCGAAGGTTTACGTGCCGGGCAGATCATTTCCGCCCGCAGGCTCCGGGATGAGAATTCGCTCCTGCGCAGAAAAGATAAAAGACTGATCGACGCCCGCGATGCCATCCCTGCCACTTCCAGTCAGGTGCTTCAGGGAATTACCCGTGCGGCTCTGCAAACCCGCAGCTGGCTTTCAGCGGCTTCCTTCCAGGAAACCACCAAAGTGCTCAACGAATCTGCAATCACAGGGAAAGTGGATTATCTTGACGGACTCAAGGAGAACGTCATCTGTGGTCACCTGATCCCGGCAGGTACCGGCTTGAAGGAATACAAAAACCTTGTCGTCGGTTCAAAAACCGAGTACGACCGCCTGGTTGACCTCAAAGAATCAGTCGAAGAAGAAAATTTATAAGTATAAGGTATGAACGATAACAAACAACAAACGCAGCAGCTGAACATAGAGCTTAGCGAAGAGGTTGCCCAGGGGATTTATTCCAACCTGGCCGTCATTACTCACTCCAGTTCGGAATTCGTTCTCGATTTTGTCCGCATCATGCCGGGAATACCAAAGGCCAATGTGAAGTCGAGGATCATTCTGACCCCTGAACATGCCAAGCGGTTGTTGCTGGCGTTGCAGGATAACCTGAAAAAATATGAAAGCGTGCACGGGCCCATTAAAGTCAGTGGAGGAGTTGATCCCCGGATCCCACCGATGACCTTTGGCGGACCTGCCGCACAGGCATAAAAAACAAAAAGGGGCCGTGAGGCTCCTTTTTGTTTGTGGATTAAATCCGGAAAGGAGGAGGAAACCGGAACCCTTTCCGGTCACGCCTGACGTAAGGTCTTCGAATAATCAACCGGAACTGACGACAATTCCTTACATCGGACCTTATTCACCTCGGAAATGATCGCCTGAGAAAAACAATTTCGTTGCCTGTTTG
>Ga0179941_1318971_pt1 | contig 15347 bp, 12 predicted proteins | sample AD_UKC048_sludge_FD_135968 | JGI IMG/M metagenome (GOLD analysis project Ga0179941, IMG submission 135968) | Active sludge microbial communities of municipal wastewater-treating anaerobic digesters from Illinois, USA - AD_UKC048_MetaT... | ecosystem: Engineered > Bioreactor > Anaerobic >... | reverse complement strand
TTTCCGCCGACCCCAAGCATGCGCCTGATCACGGACATCTTCCAGTATTGTCAGACCGAAGTACCCAATTGGAATACCATCAGCATCTCCGGATATCACATCCGGGAAGCTGGATCGACCGCAGTGCAGGAAGTTGCATTTACGCTGGCGAACGCAATCGCTTACATCGAAGCAGCCATCAAGACGGGTATGGACGTGGATAAATTTGCCTCCCAGCTTTCTTTCTTCTTCAATTCACACAACAACTTCCTTGAAGAAGTCGCCAAATTCCGGGCTGCACGCAGATTGTACGCAAAGATCATGAAGGAGCGTTTTGGCTCCAAAGTTGCCAACTCGCAGAAGCTGCGTTTTCATACCCAAACTGCCGGGTCGACCCTGACAGCAAAACAACCGGAAAATAACGTCGTGCGGGTAACGCTACAGGCGTTGGCGGCAGTTTTGGGTGGGACGCAATCGCTGCACACCAACAGCATGGACGAAGCACTATGGCTGCCTACGGAAAAAGCGGTTCAGGTGGCTCTTCGAACGCAACAGATCATTGGTTATGAGTCCGGAGTGGCAGATACGGTCGACCCTCTGGCTGGATCTTACATGGTCGAGTACCTGACGGACGAGATTGAGAAGAAGGCATTGGAATACCTGCAGAAAATCGACGAGATGGGTGGAGCACTGAAAGCCATTGAGAATGGCTTCATCCAGGGTGAGATCCAAAACGCAGCCTTTGCGGCTCAGCGCCGGCTTGAAAACCATGAGGATATCGTGGTTGGCGTCAACAAGTTCACGGTCGATGAAAAGATCGAACTCGAATCGCTCAAAATCGATCCCAGGATCGAATCCGAACAGAAAGAACGCCTGGCTGCTTTACGTGCAGGGAGGGACGTGGTTCTGGTGGAAGCGTTACTGGAAAGACTTGAAAAAGCAGCCCAGGGTGATGAAAACATGATGCCGATCATCATCGATTGCGTGGAAAACAAACTGACATTAGGCGAGATTTGCAACAGACTGCGAAAAGTCTGGGGTGAGTATCGCGCGCCGAACTTCATCTAAGGAGAATTAATGAGCCAAATCAAGAAAATCAACCATGTTGCGATTGTTGTCAAGGACATTAACGAGTCTCTTAACTTCTGGGAGACTGCCCTGGGGCTCAAATTGCACCACATAGAGGATGTACCGTCGCAAGCATCAAAAGTCGCATTCATTCCGGTTGGGGAGAGTGAAATCGAACTTGTACAGCCAACGACGGAAGATTCTGGCATGGCTGCCTTCCTTGAGAAACGAGGCGAAGGCATGCACCACCTTTGTATCGAGGTGGATGATATCGAATGCAAGATGCAGGAATTGAAAGATGCGGGCGTGAGGTTGATCAACGACACGCCGCAGGTACTGCCCGGCCGGAAAATGGCCTTTATTCATCCAAAAGCCGCCAGCGGTGTGCTGGTGGAACTTTATGAGATCACTGCTGAGGAGTAATCTCTGCGGTTTAGGGGTTTTATAGCCAAACGGAGAAAAGGAACAACAATGATCATTACCAACGGAAAAATTGTGACATGGGGCGACCCAAATGAAATAATAGAGGATAAGGCACTGCTCATCCAGGATGGATTGATCCAAAAGATCGCTGATCAGGCTGAGCTCAAGGCTGCGCATCCTGGGGAAGAAGTTTTGGATGCACAGGGGCAGATGGTGATGCCGGGTCTGATCTGCGCCCATACGCATTTTTACGGAGCATTTTCACGCGGCATGGCTATCCCGGGAGAGCCATCTCGAAATTTCCAGGAAATCCTGGCGAATTTGTGGTGGAAACTCGACAAAGGTCTTGATGAAGAAGGTGTGAAGTATTCCGCGCTTGCCTTGCTGGCGGATGCAACCAGGTACGGCTGCACAACCCTCTTTGACCATCATGCCTCGCCAAACTGCATTGATGGCTCGCTGGATATTGAAGCTCAGGCTGTGCTCGAGTCCGGTTTGCGAGCGTCGCTTTGCTATGAGGTCACCGATCGCGATGGCGAAGAGAAAGCCCTGGCAGGGATCCGTGAAAACGGCAGGTTTATCAGTGGGGTTAAAGCCGGCAATTACAGCCAAATGCTAAAAGCCCATTTTGGCTTGCATGCCAGTTTGACGGTCAGCGACGATACGCTAGAAAAATGCCTGGTAGAAAACAACGGTCGGGTTGGTTTTCACAGCCACGCGGCTGAAGGAATTGTGGACCAGGAGGATTCTCTGACAAAATACGGCAAGCGGGTGGTCGAGCGGTTTGCTGATGCTGGTGTTTTGGGCGAAGAAACGATCCTGGCGCACGGTGTGCACGTCACTCCGCATGAAATTGATTTACTGGCGCAAAGTGGCACCTGGCTATCGCACCAACCACGGTCCAATATGAATAATGCCGTAGGAGTCGCCCCAGTTGAGGAGATGCTCAAGCAGGGCGTGCAGGTTTGCCTCGGGAATGACGGCTTTTCGAATGCCATGTGGCAAGAGTGGTTCTTTGCTTACCTGATTCAAAAGGACCAAAAGGCAGACCCAAGGGCGATGAACGGTTACGATGTGATCAAGATTGCGGTTGAGCACAATTCAAGGCTTGCCACCCAAACTTGGGACGGATTGCGCATAGGCAAAATAGTAGAAGGAGCGGCAGCGGACTTGATCCTGGTAGATTATCACCCGATCACTCCCATGCACGCCGGCAACTTACCATGGCACATTTTGTTTGGTTTCCGTGATGGGATGGTGACAAGCACTATAGCTGGCGGAAGACTACTGATGAAAGATCGCAAGCTGCTTTTGCTTGATGAGGTTGAAATTGCTGTCAAAGCAGGGGAAGCTGCAATCCGATCCTGGGATCGAGTAAATACATACTAGAGGAGAGATAGATGGCTTACACAATCGGAATTATCGGAGGAACAGGCCGCGAAGGTCGCGGATTGGGATATCGCTGGGCAAAAGCCGGGCATAAGATCATTATTGGGTCCCGGAGCGAAGAAAAAGCGCTTGCCGCTGTTGAGGAGCTCAAAGAAAGGCTGAATGGGGTAGGCGATGTCAGCGGTACCACCAATGACAAAGCAGTGGTCGCGTGTGATATAGCCGTGCTCACCGTTCCTTTTTCGGCGCATCGTCCCACCCTCGAAGGCTTGAAGGAAGAGCTTCAAGGCAAAATCATGATCGATGTTGCCGTGCCGCTGGTGCCGCCCAAGGTCACGCGCGTGCAGATGCCCGAGGAGGGTAGCGCTGCCCAACAAGCCCAGGCGATTCTTGGTGAGAATGTTAAAGTTGTTGCAGCTTTCCAGACAATAGCTTTTGAGCACCTTCTCTCCGATGAAGATATTGAGTGTGATGTTTTGGTTGCCGGCGGTGATAAAGCTGCGCGCGAATTGGTGATCGCTCTGGCAGAAGATATCGGCCTCAAAGCCTGGGACGCGGGCGTCATCCAGAATGCTGTGGTTGTGGAAGGACTCACCTCCATCCTGATTGGCTTGAACATCAAGCACAAGGTGCCCTCATCCGGTATCCGCATCACAGGGATCAATGACGCAGCCTAAACAACTGACATATTACGCATTGCAGGGCATACCCCAAATCCGACCTGGAGATAATCTGCCAGCAATCATTAGTGCGGCCATTGCGGATAATGGCCTCTTTTTGCAGGATGGGGATGTGTTGATTCTCGCCCAAAAAATCGTTTCCAAGTCCGAAGGTCGGCTTGTGAACCTGACCACCGTGCAGGCTTCCTCGAAGGCAATCGAACTGGCAGAATATCTCGGAAAACGACCTGAGTTGGTGGAGTTGATCCTCCAGGAAAGCAATGAAGTCGTCCGCACCCGACCGGGAACCATCATTGTTGAACACAAGTCGGGTTTCATTTGTGCCAACGCCGGAATCGATCACTCCAACGTAAAAGGCAACTGGGGCAACGATGACGATTGGGTGCTGCTCCTGCCGGAAGATTCCGACCTTTCCGCGGCGATGATCCGGGCAGAACTGGAAGTGTTGAGTGGAGCAAGACTGGGCGTGATCATCATCGATTCGCACGGACGAGCCTGGCGCAATGGCGTGCTCGGCACGACGATAGGCGCTTCCGGCTTGCCGGCACTGCTCGACATGCGCGGTGAGGAAGATATGTTCCACTACAAACTGCGGGTGACTACGATCGCGACTGCCGATGAACTGGCAGCAGGCGGCTCGTTGATGATGGGACAGGCCAGCGAGGGCACACCGGTCGTGCTCGCGAGGGGCTTCCCATATCCGCTGAGGGAAGGCAACGCGCAGGAACTGATCCGGAAGAAGGAGAACGATCTCTTCCGATGATCCCCAAGTTTGAGGAAGCACATAGGAATCTCAAAGTGACTGCGCTGGCAGGCGGCGTGGGTGGGGCAAAGCTGCTGGTTGGGCTGGACAAGACGCTTCTTCCTGGCCAGTTGACTGCAATTGTCAATACTGGTGATGACTTCACCCATTTTGGGCTTCACATCTCACCAGATCTCGATTCCGTTTGTTATGCGCTGGCTGGGCTTGCGGATCAGTTGCACGGCTGGGGACGCAAGGAAGAGAGCTGGCAGGTGCTTGAGGAGCTGCGCAGGATTGGAGCTCCGGACTGGTTTGCATTGGGCGATAAAGATTTAGCCTGGCACCTGGAACGCCGATACCTTTTGAATCAGGGGAAAACTCTCACTGAGGCAACCGCTTACTTTTGTGAGAGCAATGGCATTCAGTCACGCGTATTACCGATGTGCGATGAACCAGCGCCAACCCTGATCAAAACGAAAACCGGGGAGTGGCTGGGTTTTCAGGATTACTTTGTTCGGCAGAAATGCCAACCTGAAATTGCTGAAATCGCCTTGTTGGGTGATAAGCGTATCGCCCCGAACAAATTGGTTACCGAGGCACTGCAAGAGGCTGAACTGGTTGTTCTTGCCCCCTCTAACCCATGGGTCAGTATCGATCCGATCCTGGCAATGGAAGGCGTGCGTAGCATCCTGTTGGAAAAGCCTGTTGTGGCAGTGTCCCCGATCATCCAGGGCAGTGCCCTCAAAGGACCAGCAGCGAAAATGTTCAACGACCTCGGAATTGAACCTTCAGCCCAGGCTGTATGGAAACATTATGAAGGCATTTTGGATGGGTTCATTTTTGACGACCTTGATGCCAAGGAAACCTTAAATTGGGAACCGTCGGCTATAATTAATGAATCTTTTCAAACAATTATGAAAGACGACGCGGACAAGTTTAAATTAGCGGAAGCGGTCATCTCACTTGGAGTGAGGATCCTTCAAGGCAGATGATCACATGGGCAGTCTTACCAGTGAAGCGTTATTCTGTTGGCAAATCGCGTCTGCGGGATTTGTTTTCAGAAACAGAACTGGCTGAACTTAATCAGCAATTGTTTGAAAGCACTTTTACAAAAATACAACAATCAATCAGAGTTGATAACATTCTGGTCGTTTCAAGGGAAGAACACGCCCTGGCATGGTCTGCCAGCCATGGAGGCGTGGCACTGCTTGAGGACGACCCCAGTACACTCAATTCCGCGATTATCCAAGCCCAGAAGTATATCTGCCGCCATGGGAATGGCATGGTTATGGTCCTTCCGAGTGATCTGCCTTTGATGAAAACGAACGATATTGATAGTCTGATCGGCCTGGCGGATGGGAAACGGAAGCTGGTGATCGTGCCCGATCACTTCCAGTCCGGCACAAACGCGCTGGTAATGAGCGAACCGAACCTGATTGAACCATGTTTTGGTACAGGTTCTTTCCGCAAGCACACCCGACAGGCTTTGGAAAAGAATGCGGAATTAGTTGTCTATTTGAATGAAAACATCCAGTGGGATCTTGATACTTCACTGGAGTTATATCGTATTATTAACACACAATCCGAACTTACCATATTGAGCCAACTTAGAAAGGAAACCATATCATGACTCAAAAATACGCTCTTTATCTGCAGGACGCACACGACTTGCGTGATGGACTGGATGTTGCCCGTTACGCAGAAGAAAAGGGGATTGACGGCATTTGGCAAGCTGAAAGCCGCCTCGTGCGTGATGCAATCGTTCCAATGGCTGCCTACGCAGCCGTAACGGAGCGGATCAAGATAGGCTCGGCTGTCATCAATAACTGGACGCGCAATATTGGACTACTGGCTTCCACCTTCCTCACCCTGGATGACCTGGCTCCCAACCGTATTATTTGCGGTATCGGCGCCTGGTGGGACCCGCTGGCAAAGAACGTCGGCATAGATCGCACCAAGCCCCTCAAGGCGATGGAAGAAACTGTTATTATCTTGCGTCGTCTGCTCAATATGGAACGGGTCAGTTTTGAAGGCGAATTTCACCACGTGCATGAGATCGAACTGGATGTAGTTCACGGACGACGTGAACCCCGTAATGTTCCGATTTACATTGGCGCTACCGGCGGTAAGATGATTGAGATGACCGGACGGATTGCGGATGGAATTGTTATGAACTACTGCGTTCCGGTTGAGTACAACGACGAGGCAATCGAACAACTTGAGAAGGGTTTGAAAGTCGCAGGGAAAAAGTTGGAGGATTTTGATCGACCTCAGTTGATCGTGTGTTCGGTTGATGAAGACCACGACGTGGCGATCGACAGCACGCGTGAACTGCTCACGCAATATCTGGCACAACAGCCCCACATCGCCAAGGCGTCAGGCGTCTCGATGGACGTCGTTGAGAAAATCCAGGCAATTCTGGGCTGGCCTGCCACCCACGAACAAATCCAGGCTGCCAAGCACTTGGTGCCAGAAGATCTGATCCATCGCATCACCGCCAGCGGTACGCCGGCTGAGGCTAAGGCGAAGGTGCAGGAATACATCAATCACGGCTGCACCACCCCAATCCTGTACGGCGTCGGCGGCAACACTAAGTTGCTGATTGATACTTTTGCGTCAGTGGATTAATGCAGCAATTGCCAAGCAGTCGTAGTTGCTATGTTTGCGGTCGGGAAAACCCGGTGTCGCTTCGGATGACGTTTTACCTGCAGGATAACGGTGAGGTTATATCTGAACTCGCGGTACCCGAAGCATATGCTGGTTATCCCGGCATGGTGCACGGCGGCAACATAGTGGCTATGATGGATGAGGCTGCAGGTCGGGCTGTAACAGGGGATGAGCCCAATCGTTTTGCAGTAACGAGCCAATTGACTGTAAAGTATCGAAAACCAGTGCCCACAAACAAACTTCTTAAGGTCACTGGCAGGTTGTTGAAGAAGCGTGGGAAGGTCGCCCAGGCATATGGCGAGATCCGCAACCAGGATGGAGATCTCCTGGCGGAAGCAGACGCAATTTTTGTTGAGATTGCTGAGGACTTTACCGAAGGCACAGACCCGGCACTGATGGGTTGGAAGGTGTATGAAGATGACAAAAACTGAACTAAGTTACGCCCGTCCTGTTAATTGGGACGAACTGGAAGCTCTGCAACAGGAATTTCCGGGCCAGATTATGTATCTGGCTGGCGGAGATTATCACCCCAGGGCAAAAGAAAAAGTGTCTGTTCTGATTGACCTGCAAGAGCTTGAACTCGACCAGGTCGAATTTACCGAGGATGCGATCATACTAGGTGGTCTCACCAATCTGCAGCAACTGGGTGATGCTTTGGAATCTGCCGATCTGTTGGAGGCTATCTCGATTGAAGCAGGTATAAATCTGCGTAACAGTCTTAGCCTGACCAATTACGTGAAGTCCAGCAATGGCCGGTCTTCAGTGCAAATCTGCCTCAACGCGATGGAAACTAAATACCGGCTTTCAGGCGAGGAAGATTTCCAGTCGCATTCAACCACACTGAAAGCCAAACTTGTCCATGACTTTGTGGAGGATATCCGAATTCCAAGTCCCAACTCGCTGGCATTTGCATCCGTCGGGCGAAGCCCAAAGGATCAACCAGTAGTGGCAGTGGCAGCCTCAAGACGGTCTGATGACCGAATTCATGTGGCTTGTGGAGGGTCGGAGTTAATGTGGGCTGAGTTTGACCTTTACCCTGGCAATGACGATGGAGAGACCACAATCCGAGACCTCTATAAAGATGTAAACGACAAATGGTCAGGTGCCGATTACCGGCAAGAAGTTGCAGCTGTTTTACTTTCAAGGTGCCTGCAGAAGCTTATTCAGGACACTAAAACAAAGGAGGAATCATGAACCTTTACCTCCTGATCAACGACAGGACGTATGAAACCGAATGCCAGCCTACTGAAAGTTTGCTGGAAGTGTTGAGGCGCTTGGGGCTGCTTAGCTTGAAATCGGGTGGATGTGTCCGAGGAGAGTGCGGTGCGTGTACGGTCCTGATGGACGGAGAACCCGTGAATGCCTGTATGTTTTTAGCTGTTCAGGCACAAGGTCATACCCTGGAGACCCTTGAGCAGATTGGTCAGAATCCCGAACAAGGCTGGAAGAAGACTGAAGGTTTCGACCCGATTCAGAAAGCATTCATCGAAAGTGGATCGGTACAATGCGGTTATTGCACACCTGCCATGATCCTGGCAGCGAGAGCATTGCTGCGCCAGAATCCAAATCCGACTGAAGCCGAAGTCAGGGAAGCATTGTCTGGCGTGTTATGCCGGTGTACAGCGTATGTGAAGCCAGTTCAGGCGGTTCTGAAAGCAGCCGCCGACATTCAGAAAAGTGGACTAGTTCTAACTGAGGATGAAACCAACTTACTGGCATATGAACCTGAAATGGTGGATGTTCAAGCCATCCCCGAAACTGAAACGATCGGAAAATCCGAGGTAAAAGTCGACGCGGCCAAACTTGCGCAGGGAAAACCAGCTTTCACCGCTGATATGCAAATCCCGGGCACGCTCATCGCGAAGGTGCTGAGATCGCCTTATGCCCATGCGAAGATTTTAAGTATTGACACTTCTAAGGCAAAAGCTTTACCGGGAGTGGCTGCTGTAATGACCTGGGAAGATCTGCCGCGTGTGGTCTACTCCACTGCCGGGCAATCCGACCCGATCCCTGGTCCGCTGGATATGTTCTCGCTGGATAATAAAGTGCGCTTTGTTGGGGACAGGGTGGCTTTTGTAGCGGCAGAAACAGCTGAGATTGCGGAAAAGGCGCTCTCAGTGATTGATGTGACCTATGAACCCCTGCCGGTGATTGTCGACCCGAGAGACGCCATAAAAGATGGCGCAATCCGCATCCACGACGAAGAAGAGTATGTCAATTTTGCAGATTCAGACCCAGAAATCAACCTTGCAGCCAGGATTCGCATCGATATTGGTGATGTAGAAAAGGGTTTTGCTGAGGCTGACGCGGTCTTTGAGCAAGAGTATGTGGTACCCAAGGTGCAGCAAGCCCACATTGAACCGCATGTTGCTCTTACCTATTGGGATGAAGATGATCGCCTGGTAATCCGCACCAGCACCCAGGTGCCGTTTCATGTTCGGCGTCAGATGGCGCCGGTTCTTGGGTTACCGGTGAAGCGGATCCGTGTCATCAAACCGCGCATCGGTGGGGGTTTCGGCAACAAACAGGAAGTGTTGATTGAAGATGTAGCCGCGCATCTAACCATTGCGACAGGTAGACCAGTACTTTATGAAATGAGCCGTGAGGAAGAGTTTATTGCTTCTCGGGCTCGGCATCCGATGCGCATTCGCATGAAAACTGGTGTCAATTTTGATGGCACCATGACGGCCAACCAGATGACAGCTCTTTCGGACACTGGTGCATATGGCTGCCACGCGCTGACGGTTACGGGCAACACCGGGCAGAAATCCATGGGATTGTATGTTGGGGATGGGGAATATCGAAAGCATCCGAACATTCGTTTTTATGCAGACATTGTTTACACAAACACATCCCCAGCAGGTGCATACCGCGGTTATGGCGTGCCCCAGGGATACTGGCCGCTCGACCGCCATTTGGACAATATTGCTCGTTTCCTTGACTTGGATCCAATCGAGTTTCGCCTGAAGAATGCAATTCGTCCTGGCGAGTACCAGCCATTCAGTACCGCCTGGAATGAGGGGCGGGAACCGGTTCCGGAAGTTATCCACACAGTTGGTCTTGAACAGGCAGTTGCTGCTGGACGCAAGGCGATCGGCTGGGATGAAAAATATGGCAATAAAGACTGGCACATGGTTCCTGGCAAACCCCACCTGAGGCGGGGTATTGGAATTGCGACCGTCATGCAGGGCACTGCAATTCCGAACCTGGATATGGGTGGAGCCAGTATCAAGATCAACGATGATGGTAGTTTCAACCTGTTGGTCGGTGCAACCGATCTCGGAACCGGAAGTGACACTATTCTGGGGCAGATTGCTGCTGAAACATTGGGCGTGAACCTGGAAGACATCATCGTCACATCCTCCGATACCGATATGACACCATTTGATGTCGGGGCCTATGCATCCTCGACAACCTACATTTCTGGTACTGCAGTTTTGAAGGCCGCGAAAGAAGTGGCAGATAAGATCAAAGAACGTGCAACTCAACTTTTCAAGGCTAAAGGTGAGGATGTTGACCCGGTCAATGTTGTCTTGAAAGACCGACATGCAATCTCACCATCGGGCTCCAAGATCAGCATGGCAAAAATTGCATTGGACTCGCTGCACTGGCGCAACCAGGAACAAATCATGGCAACCGCCTCGTATGTTTCGCCCAACTCTCCACCGCCGTTTGCCGCACAGTTTGCGACTGTTCTGGTGGACATCGAGACCGGACAAGTGACAGTGGAAGAGTTGATCATGGCTGTCGATTCGGGGGTAATCATCAACCCGATTGCCGCATCCGGTCAGATTGAAGGTGGTGTCGCTCAAGCTCTGGGTTATGGCGTTAGCGAAGAAATGCGGTATGACGAAAACGGTCAACCACGTGAGCGTGACTTGGTGGATTATCACATATTCCGGGCTGACGAAATGCCAAAAATCAGCTCAATATTTGTCCAGACCTACGAAGAGACAGGTCCCTATGGGGCGAAAGCAGTTGCTGAAATACCCCTGGACGGAGCCGCGCCAGCCATAGGTAACGCAGTCATGGATGCCTGTGGCGCTAACGTGCTCGAAAATCCGCTTACACCGGAAAGAATCTGGGAAGCCTTGAAACGCAATGTTGAAAGCAACCACGATGGATAAAAACAGCGTCTTTAAACGCAAATCCGACACAATCTATGTAACAGGACACATCAATCCTGATACAGACTCGATTGCCGCTGCAACTGGCTACGCGTGGTTATTGAGCGAACGCGATGGCGCGAACGCAATTGCAAGCAGGGCTGGCTCCATCAATCCTCAGACAGCGTACGTCCTGAAATGGCTCGAGATTGATCCACCTTTGCTGTTAACGGATGCTTCGCCACGATTTGAATCGGTAACGCGACGGTTGGACGCTGTGGCGCCGGATCGCTCGTTGAACGAAGCCTGGACAATTCTCTCGCGAACAGGCGGAATTGCTCCTGTTGTCAACCTGGATGGGACACCTTTTGGTATGGTGACCGGAAAGAGTATGTTTGACTTCTTGCGGAAAATCATTGGTCCACATGCAAAATTACGGGAAATGACCATTGCTGAGTTGTTGGACATTCCATGTCGGGAAGCCGCCAAAACGGACATCCCAAGATTTCAGCCGCAAACACGCATTAAGGATGTGCTCAACCGCCTGCTGAGACAGGAGGCTAACGAATATTGGGTGGTGGATGAGAACAAACGCTACCTGGGAGTTGTCAGGCAGCAGGATCTGCTCAATCCACCACGGATCAGAGTGGTTTTGGTAGATCATAATGAACCTCAACAGTCCATTGCAAACCTCGAGGAAAGCGAATTGCTGGAGATCCTCGATCACCACCGGCTTGGAAACCAGTCTACCCACAATCCGATCAAGTTTACAGTGGACATCGTTGGCAGTACCTCCACCCTCGTGACAGAACAAATCACTGAAGTGGGCTTAAGCGCGCCTCCGAGGATTGCCGGCTTGCTATTGGCAGGATTGCTTTCGGATACGTTGATTTTTACGTCCCCCACCACCACCCCGCGTGACAAAGCCGCGGCAGAGGTGCTGGCGAGGTGGGCTTTCGTGCCTGGGTCTCCATTGGAAGATGAGACAATTCAAGATTATGGGCAGAAGATCATCAACTCGGGTTCTGGTCTGCTTACCCAAGAGCCGGAAGTCGTCGTAAAGACAGACATGAAAATTTACGAGGCAGCTGGCATTCGGTTTGCGATCGCCCAGGCTGAGACGACCGATGTCTATGAAATTGGCGATTACATGGGCAAGCTAAAGGTCGCTTTGAAAGAACTTAAAACACAGAATGGCTTGGATTTTGCAGGCTTAATGATCACTGATGTCGTAAAAGGCTCCAGCAGGTTAATATTTGTTGATGAACCAGCTGCCCTGGAGGAACTGCCATACACACCGCTAAGCGATGGCAGCCTTTTGGCTGATGGCGTGGTCTCGCGAAAGAAACAGTTGCTCCCAATAATTCTCTCATTATTAGAGGTTTAGGAATGGATTTTATCGATAGATTGCACGAAGCGAAAAAGGATGGTAAGGCTGTAGCGTTGTGTATTGTGATTGAAACGAAAGGCGCAGTTCCGCGTCATGCCGGCAGCAAGATGTTAGTCTACTCAAACGGACGCACAGAAGGCAGCGTGGGTGGAGGAGAATTGGAATCACGGACCGTGAACGCGGCGATAGAATCGCTCAAGGATGGAAAATCCAGGATCGTGGAGCATTCTCTCTCAGCAGAAGATCCGAATTCGGTGGGTGTGTGTGGGGGAGAGGTGAAAGTGTACATTGAACCACAGGTAACACAACCTATTTTGTTAATCTTAGGTGCTGGCCACGTTGGGCGATCGGTAGCAAAGTTTGGGCAGATGCTGGACTTTCGCGTAATCGTCTCTGACGACCGTCCTGAGTTATGCAACGCAGATGCTTTGCCGGGGAAACTTGAATTTTTACCCATGCCAATGGTGGAAATCCCCAAGCACCTGGAAATTAATGAACGGGTCTATATCGTTGGAGTTACACCTGGCAGCTCAGTGGACGTGGAAGGATTGGGACCTATCCTGGAAGGCTCACCAGCCTACATTGGATTAATGGGCTCAAAAAACCGTTGGGCTGCGACGAAGCGAGGTTTGATGGAGCGTGGTGTCAGCCTGGAAAATATCGCAAAAATTAAGTCCCCAATCGGAATTTACATTAAGGCTGAAACGCCTGATGAAATTGCCATTAGTATATTGGCTGAGGTTATTGAAAGACAAAAGAGTTAACCGCAAAATTTGGAGCAAATATGTGGAAACAGTACTTAATGCCTGAGAGTGTCGAAGCCTTAATGGCTGCGTTGGATGCCGCGGAAGGACAAACCAAGATCATTGCCGGTGGCACTGACCTGATGGTGGAGATCAGGAATGGAAAATGGCCTGAACTGGACACGGTTCTTGACATTTCTCGTCTACCAGGTCTGGACCAGGTTTGGAAGGATGATCGGGATGTCGTTCACATAGGAGCATTGGTAACCCACAGCGACGTGTTGCAATCCCCAATTCTCAGGGAATTCGCAAATCCCCTTGTTCAGGCCTGTTATCGGGTGGCGTCACCGCAACTGCGCAACCGCGCGACCGTGGTCGGGAATCTCGTAACGGCTTCACCCGCGAACGATACGATTACGCCACTGATGGCGATGGATGCAGCACTTGTGTTGGCTTCAAGCCAACGAGAACGCACGGTTGCACTCAAGGATTTTTATCTCAGAGTTCGCAAAACTGTGTTGGCTCCGAATGAATTTGTCAAGGAAGTTAATTTTCCTGCCCTGGAACCAAGTCAGCAGGGAAGCTTTATGAAGCAGGCGTTGCGTCGCACGCAGGCTATCGCTGTCTTGAATTGCTGCGTACTGCTGGAGATGGAAGATAAGCAAATTCAAAAAGCAGTGATCACTATGGGATCGGTGGCTCCAACGATAATCCATGCAGTGGAAGCTGAGAATTTTTTGATCGGAAAAGAGCTTGAAGACGAAGTTATCAAAGAGGCAGGTCGGCTTGCGGCTGAAGCGACAAGACCTATCAGCGATGTTCGAGCCTCGGATGAGTATCGCCTCTACATGATGCAAGTCCTGGTGGAAGATGGGTTGAAGGAACTAAAAAATGGCAAACAGGGGCAAAAAGTACCCTTCAAGCCGGTTGCCCTGGACACAAAAGAAGGATTTCGCAGTCCTGTTGCAGGAGAGTGGGACGGAGAGACAATTGAAACGACAATCAATGGACAATTGTTTGTGATTGACGATTCCAAGGACATGACATTATTAAATATGGTGCGGGAGCGCATAGGTTACACTGGAACCAAAGCGGGGTGCGAGGAAGGGGAATGCGGCTCGTGCACTTTATTCATGGATGGCAAGGCTGTCGTGAGCTGCTTGGTGCCTGCACCGCGGGCGCACCTGGCCAACATCACCACCATTGAAGGGATTGCGGAAGAAGAAACGCTGCATCCTGTCCAGCAAGCTTTTGTGGATTATGGAGCTGTGCAATGCGGTTACTGCACACCGGGATTTGTAATGTCTGCAGTGAAGTTGCTCCAGGAAAACGGACATCCTGATCACGATACGATAAAAGAAGGAATTTCTGGCAATCTATGCCGTTGTACAGGATATTACAAGATCGTCGAAGCGATCGAAGCAGCCTGTGGGAAGATGAGGAGCTAAGATGAGCACAATTGGAAATTCTATTCCTCGTGTTGACGCGATTGCGAAAGTGACTGGCAAGGCCAAGTATCCGGGTGATTTTCAATTCTCCGATCAGCTGGTAATGAAAGTGTTGTTCGCCCATCGGGCGCACGCACGGGTTCTTGCGATCGACACAGCCCAGGCTGAAGAGGTTGAGGGTGTTGTGATGGTGCTTACGGCAAAAGATGTGCCAGTGAACGAGTATGGGCTCGGTGTTAATGACCAACCCGTCTTGTGTGGACCGGATTCCAGCATTCAGATCGCTGATGTTGTCCGTTTTGAAGGGGACCAGGTTGCTTTAGTCATAGCAGAAAGTGAAGCGATTGCAGCGAAGGCACTTAAGAAGATAGTGGTAACCTATGAAGATTTGCCAGTTGTAAAAACCCTCGGAGAAGCCTTAAGGGAAGGCGCGCCAATTCTCCACTCTCGTCTGGATAACAACATTTTCCATCACAACATTGTTCGCCGTGGGTCGACTGAGGAAGCCTTCAGGAACTGCGCGGTGATCGTGGAAGGCGAGTACCAGACTCCGGTCCAGGAACACGCCTACTTACAGCCGGAATCTGGCGTTAGTTTTGTGGACGAAGAGGGTAGGATCACAATTGTGACTGCCGGACAGTGGGCTCACGAAGATCAGGAACAAGTGGCGCATTCCCTTGGATTACCGCTTGAGAAAATCCGCATCATTTAT
>Ga0179941_1171083_pt1 | contig 18283 bp, 31 predicted proteins | sample AD_UKC048_sludge_FD_135968 | JGI IMG/M metagenome (GOLD analysis project Ga0179941, IMG submission 135968) | Active sludge microbial communities of municipal wastewater-treating anaerobic digesters from Illinois, USA - AD_UKC048_MetaT... | ecosystem: Engineered > Bioreactor > Anaerobic >... | reverse complement strand
TTCTTCTAACTTTTTGGTAACCGTATATTGCAGTATCTCCAAGTTCTTCTTCGATACGAAGCAATTGATTGTATTTTGCCATACGATCTGAACGACTCATCGATCCAGTTTTAATCTGACCAGAATTTGTAGCAACAGCTATATCAGCAATAGTTGCATCTTCTGTTTCTCCAGAACGGTGAGAAGTTACTGATGTATATCCAGCTCTGTGAGCCATATCGATAGCGTCTAAAGTCTCAGTCAATGAACCAATTTGATTTACTTTGATAAGAATTGAGTTAGCACAACCCATTTCAATACCTTTTTTCAAGAAATCAACATTAGTCACAAACAAATCATCACCAACTAATTGGCAAGTAGAACCAATTTTATCAGTCAATAATTTCCATCCATCCCAATCGTTCTCAGACATTCCGTCTTCAATAGAATCTATTGGATATTTTTTTGTCAAATCAGCTAAATAAGCTGCTTGTTCTGCTGATGATCTTTTAGCACCGTTTGCACCCTCGAATTTAGAGTAATCATAAATTCCGTTTTTAAAGAACTCAGAAGAAGCACAATCTAAACCAATCATGACATCTACTCCAGGTTTGTAACCAGCTTTTTCAATAGCCTTTAAAATACTATCTAAAGCTTGTTCAGTTCCTCCTGAGAAATTTGGTGCAAAACCACCTTCATCACCAACAGCAGTACTCAATCCCATTGATTTAATAAGTGCTTTCAAAGAATGAAAAACTTCTGCTCCCATTCTTATTGATTCCCTAAATGTTGGTGCGCCAACAGGTCTAATCATGAATTCTTGGAAAGCAATAGGCGCGTCAGAGTGTGAACCGCCATTGATAATATTCATCATTGGAACAGGAAGCGATTTTGCATTAGCTCCACCAATATACCTGTATAAAGGTAATCCGTGAAACTGAGCGGCAGCTTTAGCTACAGCCAAAGAAACACCTAGTATAGCATTTGCACCTAACTTACTTTTAGTTGGAGTACCGTCTATTTCAATCATTGTTTTGTCGATTAAAACCTGATCGGTAGAATTCATCCCAACAATCTCTTTTGCAATAACGTTATTAACGTTATCTACAGCTTTAAGAACACCTTTTCCAAGGAATCTTCCTTTATCACCATCACGTAATTCTAAAGCTTCGTGTTCTCCAGTTGAAGCACCAGATGGAACTGCTGCTCTTCCAATAACGCCACTAGACAAAACAACTTCACATTCAACAGTTGGGTTACCACGAGAGTCAATAATTTCTCTTGCGTGTACATCAATAATTTGTCCCATAATATTTATTTTTACTATTAAAAATTTGGATTTATATAATCAAAAAAAAGGATAATGTTTAATAACCTTATCCTTTAATTATATGATTCAATTGTTCATTAAGCAAATTTAATCATTTTTAGATTCTGTGTTCGAAGTTTCTACTTTTTTCTTTGAAGCACCTCTTCTCGTTGTTTTCTTAGCAACAACCTTAGTTTCTTTACTATAAACTGTATTATAGTCGACTAATTCGATAAAACACATCTCAGCAGCATCACCTTGTCTTGCACCAAGTTTAATTATTCTAGTATATCCTCCCGGTCTTGATGCTACCTTTTGAGAAATATCCCTAAATAATTCTGTTACACTATGCTTATTCTTTAGACTACTGAATACAATTCTCCTTGAATGTGTTGTGTCTTCCTTAGACTTAGTAATCATTGGATCTATGTATCGCTGTAATGCTTTTGCTTTTGCCACTGTAGTCATGATTCTTTTGTGAAGTATCAATGAGCTAGCAAGGTTTGACAAAAGAGATTTCCTATGTTCACTTGTACGGCCTAAGTGATTTATTTTTCTACCGTGTCTCATTTTTATAAAGTATTTCTAGTCTTTGTCTAATTTATATTTACTAATATCCATGCCAAAATTAAGATTTAGCGTAGATAGTAATTCTTCTAATTCTGTCAGTGACTTTTTACCGAAATTTCTAAACTTCAATAAATCATTTTTGTTAAATGCTACCAATTCTCCTAATGTTTCGACATCAGCAGCTTTTAAGCAATTCAACGCTCTAACAGATAAATCCATATCAACCAATTTGTTCTTTAACAATTGACGCATATGTAGAACTTCCTCATCAAACTCTTCATTAGAATGCTTATCATCAACATCTAATGTTATCTTTTCATCAGAGAATAACATGAAATGATAAATCAAAATTTTTGCAGCTTCTTTCAATGCATCTTTTGGATGAACAGAACCATCAGTTTTAATCTCTAAAATGAGCTTTTCAAAGTCCGTTTTTTGTTCAACACGATAATTTTCAACGAAATATTTAACGTTCTTCATTGGAGTGAATATCGCATCAATTGGAATTACACCGAATTCACTATCAAACGCTTTATTCTCATCAGCAGGGAAATATCCTCTCCCTTTATTAATCCAAAGATCAATTTGTAATTTGACATTTGATTCCATGTTACAAATCACAAGATCAGAATTTAATATTTCAAAATTCGTCAGGAAATTATTAATATCACCTGCCAAGAATTGATTTTTTCCTACAACCGTAACTGTAACTTTTTCGCTATCAGGACCTTCAGTTTTTTTCTTAAATCTAATTTGTTTTAGATTAAGAATAACTTCTGTCATGTCTTCAATTACGCCTTTAATGGTTGCAAATTCATGATCAACACCAGACATTTTTATATTAGTAATTGCATATCCTTCGAGAGAAGATAATAAGACTCGTCTTAATGCATTACCAACGGTTATACCATACCCCGGTTCTAATGGTCGAAACTCAAATCTTCCAAAAGATTCGTCGGCATCGAGCATTATTACTTTGTCTGGTTTTTGAAAAGCTAAAATCGCCATATATTTTTTAAAACTAAAGATGTTATTATTTAGAATATAACTCAACAATTAGTTGTTCCTTAATTGTTTCAGGAATTTCAGATCTTTCTGGAACATTAATAAACTTACCAGATAATGTTGATTTATCGAATTCTAACCAAGGGTATTTTGAAACTCTGCTTGAAGATAATGATTCTTGAACAACTTCAAGAGATTTTGATTTCTCCCGAACAGATATGACATCACCAGGTTTTACAGAATATGAAGGCACATTCAAAACCTCACCATTTACACAAATGTGTCTATGAGACACGAGTTGTCTAGCTCCGGCTCTAGAAGTTGATAATCCTAATCGGTAAACAACGTTATCAAGTCTTTGCTCTAATAGTTGGATCAAAATTTCACCTGTAATACCTTTTTTCTTCACTGCACTATGAAAGAGGTTAGCAAATTGCTTTTCTAATACACCATAAGTATATTTTGCCTTTTGCTTTTCTTGAAGTTGAACACCATATTCTGATTTCTTACCTCTTCTTTTGTTAATACCGTGTTGACCAGGTGCGTAATTCTTTTTTTCAAGAACTTTGTCTGGGCCATAAATTGCCTCACCAAATTTTCTTGCTATTTTACTTTTAGGTCCTGTATATCTTGCCATTTTATAAAACTATATTTAAAAATCTACTTAATAATTAGACCCTTCTTCTTTTGGGAGGTCTACAACCGTTATGGGGAAGTGGAGTAACATCAACGATTTCAGTCACTTCAATGCCCGCATTATTAATCGTTCTAATTGCGGATTCTCTACCAGCACCAGGACCTTTAACGTATACTTTAACTTTTCTTAGTCCTAAATCAAAAGCTTCTTTTGAACAATCTTGAGCAGCTAACTGAGCAGCATATGGAGTATTCTTTTTTGATCCTCTAAAACCTTTTCTTCCAGATGAAGACCAAGAAATCACTTGTCCTTCGTTATTTGCAAGAGTTACGATTATATTGTTAAAAGATGCATGTATATGTGCTTGTCCCACAGCATCAACCCTAACAATTTTTTTCTTTGCAGACTTCAACTTTTTTGCCATATCAATTCTTATTTAGTTGCTTTCTTTTTGTTAGCTACAGTTTTCTTTTTACCTTTTCTAGTCCTTGCGTTATTTCGCGTGTTTTGTCCACGAACCGGTAAGCCTAAACGATGTCTGATACCTCTATAGCAATTTATATCCATTAATCGTTTAATACTAAGTTGAACTTCAGATCTTAATTCACCTTCAACTTTTATTTCATTACCAATCAACGTACGAATTTTTGTAATTTGTTCGTCGTTCCAATCTTTAACTTTAACGTTTTTATCAACACCAGCTTTACTTAAAATTCTGTTTGATGTTGACCTTCCAATACCATAGATATATGTGAGCCCTATTTCTCCTCTTTTATTCTTTGGTAAATCTATTCCTGCAATTCTTGCCATAAATTTTTACTGTTATTAAAAACGATGCGAAAACACAAAATTATCCTTGACGTTGTTTGTATTTAGGATTTTTTTTGTTTATAATGTAAATCTTTCCCTTGCGACGTACTATTTTGCACTCGCTACTTCTTTTTTTTACTGATGCTCTAACTTTCATTTTACGAAATATTATTTATATCTGAACGAAATTCTTCCTTTAGTTAAATCGTAAGGTGACATTTCAACCTTAACTTTATCTCCTGGTAGTATTTTAATATAATGCATTCTCATTTTCCCAGAGATATGAGCAGTTATAATATGTCCATTCTCTAGTTTAACTCTAAACATAGCATTTGAAAGCGATTCTACAATTGTGCCATCTTGTTCTATCGAAGCTTGTTTTGCCATAGACTATATGTTACCCGAATTTCTTCCTTTAATTCTACCAGATTTCATTAAACCATCATAATGGCGATTTAATAAATGACTTTCAATTTGTTGCAGGGTATCAAGCACAACACCAACTAAAATCAATAATGATGTTCCGCCATAGAATTGAGCAAATTGATTATTTACTCCAGTTATAATTGCAAATGTAGGCAAAATTGCGATAAAAGCTAAGAAGATTGATCCAGGTAAAGTAATTCTTGACATAACAGCATCGATATATTCTGCCGTTTTCTTTCCAGGCTTAATCCCAGGGATAAATCCGCTGTTTCTTTTTAATTCATCAGCAATCTGTGTTGGATTCATTGTAATTGCAGTATAAAAATACGTAAAGACAATAATTAACAGAGCAAAAGTGAAATTGTACCAAAAACTAGTGAAGTTTCCAAAATTACTAACCAACCAAGAACTTCCATCACCACTTGTAAATCCACCAATGGTTATTGGTATGAACATCAAGGCTTGCGCAAATATAATTGGCATAACTCCAGCAGCGTTTATTTTAAGAGGTAAATACTGACGTACACCTCCATATTGTTTATTGCCAACAATTCTTTTTGCATACTGAACAGGTATTCTTCTAGTTCCTTGAACTAATAAAATAACAACCATTATGATAACTAGAAGTATTAACAATTCAACGAGGAACATGATTAACCCACCTGCACCTTCCATTCTAGTACCAAATTCTAATCCTAGAGCCATTGGGAAACGCGCAATAATACCAACCATGATTATCAAAGAAATACCATTTCCAATACCCTTGTCAGTAATCCTTTCTCCAAGCCACATGACAAACATTGTCCCAGCGACAAGTATAATTATAGATGAAATCCAAAAATAAGTAAGTGTTCCACTTATTGCACCATCGGGTAACTGAGAACTCAAGTTAGTAAGATATGCAGGAGCCTGTGCAAGAGTAATTAATACTGTTAAATACCTTGTAATCTGATTTATCTTCTTTCGTCCACTTTCACCTTCATGCTGTAATTTTTGGAAATATGGTATAGCTATAGCTAAAAGTTGGACAACAATAGAAGCAGATATATAAGGCATTATTCCCAAAGCAAAAACAGAAGCATTAGCAAAAGCACCTCCAGAAAACATATTAATTAATCCAAGTAAACCATCAGAACTTTGAGCTTGTAACAAGTCAAGTTTTCCTGGATCAACACCAGGTAGCACAACTACCGAGCCTAATCTATATATAAGGACAAGACCAAGTGTCATTAGAATCCTTGACCTAAGTTCCTCTATTTTATAGATGTTTTTTAAAGTAGAAATAAGACGTTTCATGTATGTTAAATTTTTACGATAGAACCACCTTTTGTTTCAATAGCCTCCATTGCTTTTTTTGAAAAAGCATGAGCCGAAACATTAACCTTTGAAGTTAAGTTACCTTTAGCAAGAATCTTAACCAAGTCATTTTTTGATGCTAATCCATTAGCTATTAAAACTTCAAAATTAATATCTGCGGTTTTTAATTTTTCAGCTAAGACCTGCAATGTGCTCAAATTAACAGCTTTATACTCAACTCTATTTATATTTTTAAATCCATATTTTGGAACACGTCTTTGAATAGGCATCTGACCACCTTCAAAACCTATTTTTCTTTTATCACCTGAACGAGATTTAGATCCTTTGTGTCCTTTTGTAGAAGTACCACCTTTTCCTGAACCTTGACCTCTTCCAAGTCTTTTGTTTTTTCTTACTGATCCTTTTGCAGGTTTAAGATTGCTTAAATCCATATCTAGAGTTATTATAATTCTTTAACTTCAACTAAATGTTTAACTTTGTTTATCATCCCAATAATCTGAGGTGTAGCTTCCTTAATCACTACAGAATTGGTCTTATTAAGACCTAATGCTGTCAAGTTAAGTTTTTGATTTTTGCATTTATCAATACTACTTCTTACTTTCGTAATCTGAATTTTTCCCATTTTCAAGTAATTTATCCGTTAAATACTTTTGACATCGGTAGTCCGCGCTCCTCAGCAACCGAATGTGCGTCTCTCATTAAAGATAAAGCTTTAATAGTGGCTTTAACAACATTGTGAGGATTCGAAGAACCTTTAGATTTCGCTAAAACATCTTTAATCCCTACACTTTCAAGAACTGCACGCATAGCACCACCGGCAACTACACCTGTACCGTGAGTAGCGGGTTTTAGGAACACAAGTGATGAACCAAACTTTGCTTCTTCAGGATGAGGAATAGTACCCTTGTATAGAGGAACTTTTATAAGGTTTTTCTTTGCATCTTCTACTCCTTTAGCAATAGCAGAAGTTACTTCACTAGCTTTACCTAAGCCAAAACCGACAATACCTTTTTCATTTCCAACAACAACAATAGCCGAAAAACTAAATGTTCTACCACCTTTAGTTACTTTAGTTACCCTATTTATTGCAACTAACCGATCTTTTAACTCAACATCAGTAGTTCTTACTTTTCTTATTGCACCTTCTGTCATAAAATTTCTTTTGACCTATTAAAACACTAGTCCACCATTCCTTGCAGCTTCAGCCAAGGATTTTACTCTACCGTGATATAAATATCCGTTTCTATCAAAAACGACCTCTTTTATACCAATTTTAATCGCAAGTTCAGCTATTTTTGAACCAACTAAAGCAGCTTGTTCCGTTTTAGTTTTTCCTTTAGCCGCATCATTAATTTCCTTCATGAGTGATGAAGCAGAAGATAATGTACATCCTTTAACATCATCAATCAACTGAACCGATATTTGTTTATTGCTTCTATAAACAGACATTCTCGGTGTTGTAAAGCAACCAGATAGTGATTTTCTGATTCTTCTTTTAATTTTTAATCTTCTCTTAATTTTATCAAAAGCCATAACACAATGTTTTATTTACCTGCTGATTTACCAGCTTTTCTTCTAACTTGTTCACCAAAGAATCTAATACCTTTACCTTTGTATGGTTCTGGTGGTCTTAATGATCTAATTTTCGCAGCGACTTGACCTAAGAGTTGCTTATCTGCACTCTTCATAGTTATTGTTGGGTTGCTACCTCTTTCAGATTTTGTCTCAACAGTTATTTCTTTCGGTAATTGAAAAATAATCTGATGTGAAAAACCTAATGCTAACTCAAGATTATTACCTTGATTTGAAGCTCTATAACCAACACCAACAAGTTCTTGAACCTTAACATAACCAGTACTAACACCAGTTATCATATTATTAATGAGTGTTCTATAAAGACCATGTAATGCTTTATGTCGTTTTTGCTCAGTAGGCCGTTTAACTACAACATTTTTTTGTTCTATACTAACGGTAATATCTGGATCAACTTTTTGAGACAAAACACCAAGAGGTCCCTTTACAACCACTGTATTATCTTTTTCAACCTTTACCTCAACTTTATCAGGCAATGTGATTGGTAATTTTCCTATACGAGACATTATAGTTTAAATTTTAATATACATAACATAAAACTTCTCCACCAACGTTCATCGTTCTAGCTTCCTTATCAGTCATAACACCCTTTGATGTAGAAACGATAGCAATACCGAGACCATTAAGAACTCTTGGCATTTCAGCTGAACCTGAATATTTTCTCAAACCCGGCTTACTTATTCTTTCAATTTTTTTAATTGCAGGTAACTTAGTGATAGGATGATACTTAAGTGCCACTTTAATAACACTTTGAATTCCCTCATCTTCGAATTTATAACTTAGTATATACCCTTTATCGTGCAATACTTTTGTCATTTCTTTCTTAATCTTAGAGGACGGTATCTCTACTACTCTGTGATTGGCCTTCTGGGCATTTCTTATTCTTGTTAAGAAATCTGCTATAGGATCAGTAATCATATTATAATCTGAAATATTTATTTACCAACTTGCTTTTTTAACCCCAGGTATAAGACCAGCCGAAGCCATTTCTCTAAATGTCAATCTGCTAATACCAAACTGACGAATATATCCACGAGGTCTACCTGTTAATTTACATCGATTTCTCAATCGATTTGGAGATGAATTTTTAGGTAATTTTTGTAATCCTACAGAATCACCTTTTTCTTTTAGTTCAGCTCTCTTTTTTTCATATCTTTTTATCAGCTTAAGTCTTTTGACTTCTCGAGCTTTCATTGATTCCTTTGCCATTCTCTATTTTTTTACATTTTTAAAAGGAAGACCAAATTCTTTAAGTAATGCAAAACCCTCTTCATCTGTTTTAGCAGTAGTAACAAAGGATATATCCATACCTAAAATATGATTAATCTTATCAACTTCGATTTCGGGGAAAATTATTTGTTCGGTTACACCCATAGTGTAGTTACCTCTTTTATCCATTTTTGAATTTATTCCTTGAAAATCTCTGATACGTGGTAAAGAGACACAAATAAATCTTTCAAGAAACTCATACATTTTTTCACGACGTAAAGTAACTTTTGCACCAATAGCCATTCCTTTTCTTAACTTGAAATTCGAAATATCTATTTTAGAATGTGTTGCTAGAGGTTTTTGACCTGTGATCAACGAAAGTTCATTAAGAGCGACCTCAACAATTTTTTTGTCGGATGTAGCCTTTCCAAGACCTTGATTAATCACTATCTTATCTAATCTCGGAACTTGCATTTTAGTTTTGTACCCAAACTCTTTCATAAGAGCAGGAATAACTTCATCCGAGTATTTTTTCTTAAAAGTAGGTTGATAATTCATTATTTAATTTCCTCCCCTGTTTTTTTAGAGTAACGAATTAATTTTCCTTCTGGACTTCTCTTTCTTCCGATTCTAGTGGGTTTTCCATTAGAAGGATCAATTAGCATAAGATTAGATATGTTAATTGGAGCTTCCATTTTAATAATACCTCCTTGAGGTTGTTTTGCATTAGGCTTAGTATGTTTAGAAATCAAATTAACTCCTTCAACAACAGCTTTATTTTCTTTAGTTAGCACACGTAATATTTTACCTTCTTGACCTTTGTGATCACCCGATAAAACCTTAACATTATCACCTTTTTTTATATGGAATTTCATTTCGCGATATTTTTTAAGGGGTTATAATACTTCGGGTGCTAGAGAAACAATTTTCATATATTGTTTATCTCTCAATTCTCTACCAACGGGTCCAAAAATACGAGTACCCTTCATTTCACCCATTTCATTCAACAATACAACTGCATTGTCATCAAATCTTATATACGAGCCATCGCTACGTCTTATAGGACTTTTAGTTCTCACTATTACACCTTTGATAACTTGTCCTTTTTTGACGTTACCTCCAGGTATTGCACTTTTTACAGATACTACAATTCTGTCTCCGACAGATGCGTATCGTTTTCCTGTACCGCCTAGCACACGAATACAAAGTACTTCCTTTGCTCCGCTATTATCAGCTACGGTTAATCTACTTTCCTGTTGAATCATTACTACTTAGCTCTTTCAATTATTTCTACTAATCTCCAACATTTAGTTTTGCTCAGAGGACGAGTCTCCATAATTAAAACTGTATCACCAACGTGTGATTCGTTTTTTTCGTCATGAGCTACGAATTTGGAAGTCTTGTGGACAAACTTCCCATATTTAAGGTGTTTTACTCTTCTTTCAATAGCAACAACTACAGATTTTTCCATTTTGTCGCTTACAACAACCCCAATACGTTCTTTTCTATTATTTCTTTCCATGAACTAACTCTTAACTTTTTGATTAAGTTCTCTTTGTGTTATTTCGGTACGCAACCTTGCAATATTTTTTTTAGCTTCCTTAATCTTATTTGGATTTTCCAGAGGAGAAATTGAATGGTTCAACTTCATCTTCATAAGAGAATCCTTTTCTGATTCGATGCGTTCGAGTATTTCCTTTAAGGTTAACTCTTTTATTTCAGTTGATTTCATTTATATTACTTATTATTATGCTTCAACATAATCTCTTCTTACTATGAACTTTGTATTGACAGGCAATTTTTGAGCTGCCAAACGAAGTGCTTCTTTGGCTACCTCTAGTGGAACACCTTCAGCCTCGAACAAAATTCTTCCTGGAGTTACAGGAGCAACCCAGTGAGATGGAGCACCTTTACCTTTACCCATACGAACTTCTGCAGGTTTTGAAGTAACCGATTTATCAGGGAAAATTCGAATCCAAATTTGACCTTCCCTTTTCATAAACCTAGTAACAGCGATACGAGCTGCTTCAATTTGGCGTGAAGTAATCCACGCAGTGTCAAGATTTTTTATTCCAAAAGATCCGAAAGCCAACTCATGCCCGCGCTGAGCATTGCCTTTCATTTTACCTTTTTGATGTCTCCTGAATTTGGTTTTCTTTGGTTGTAACATCTTACTTATCTATAAGAATTATTTACTTTTTTTCATTTTAAAACTTTTTTTGTTTGGTGCATTTGTAGCAAGCGGCATTCTTGAGTTTGGCGCTAAGTCAACTTTTCCGTAAAGTTCACCTTTGAAAATCCAAACTTTAATACCAATCTTACCATAAGTAGTAGCAGCCTCACCAAGAGCGTAATCAATGTCTGCTCTGAGAGTATGTAAAGGGATACGACCTTCTTTATAAATCTCAGCTCTAGCCATTTCTGCTCCATTTAGACGACCAGAAATTTGAATTTTGATACCTTCTGCACCCATCCTAATAGTAGAAGCCATAGCCATTTTTATTGCCCGTCTATAAGCAACACGACCTTCTATTTGTCTAGCTACACTATTTGCAACAAGAACTGCATCTAACTCTGGTCTTTTAATTTCGAAGATATTGATTTGAACTTCCTTTTTTGTGATTTTCTTCAATTCTTCTTTTAGTTTGTCAACTTCTTGACCACCTTTTCCAATAATAATACCAGGTCTTGCAGTATTTACAGTAATAGTAATTAGTTTAAGCGTTCTCTCGATAATAATCTTAGACACACTAGCTTTAGAAAGACGAGCATTAAGATATTTTCTTATTTTTTCATCTTCTATAAGTTTGTCTACATAATTATTTCCACCATACCAATTTGAATCCCATCCTTTAATGATTCCTAATCTGTTTGATATTGGGTTAACTTTTTGTCCCATAGTATTTTTTGATTACGCTTTAACTTCAGATTGATTTTTTTCTAGAACAAGAGTCACATGATTAGATCTTTTTCTAACTCTATGAGCTCTACCTTGAGGTGCAGGTTGAATTCTTTTTAACATTCTACCAGCATCAACATATGCAGTTTTGACAATCAGATTATTTTCATCAATTCTACTTCCAGGATTCTTTTGTTGCCAGTTAGAAACAGCAGAAAGCAATAATTTTTCAACACTTTTAGCTGCGTCTTTTTTGGTAAACTTAAGGATATCAAGTGCATAAGTAACTTCTTTACCTCTGATTAAATCGACTACGAGTCTCATTTTTCTAGGTGAAGTAGGACAATCATTCAGAACTGCCTTACATACACTTTTATTTGCTTCTTTCAGCTTATTAGCTGCTAATCTTTTTCTTGCGCCCATAATTTCTAATCAGCATTATTTCTTTTTCTTATTACCGGCATGACCTCTAAAGTTTCTTGTTGGTGCGAATTCACCCACTTTGTGTCCTACCATATTTTCGGTAACATATACCGGTATGAACTTATTTCCGTTATGGATAGCAATAGTATGCCCAACGAAATCGGGAGAAATCATACTAGCTCTTGCCCATGATTTAACCACAGACTTTTTACCAGATTGATTCATCTGAGTAATTTTTTTATCTAGATTGTGGTCAATAAAAGGTCCTTTTTTAAGAGAACGACTCATATCTGTTTATTATAAAGATTATTTTCTTTTTTCAATTATATATTTCGAAGAGGTCTTTTTAGGAGCTCTTGTTTTGTATCCTTTAGCAGGTATACCTTTTCTTGAGCGAGGATGACCTCCCGAAGCACGACCTTCACCACCACCCATAGGATGATCAACAGGGTTCATAACAACGGCACGAGTTCTTGGTCTAATACCTTTCCATCTAGATCTACCAGCTTTACCTGAGCGTTCTAGAGCGTGATCAGGGTTAGAAGTAGATCCAATTGTAGCCTTACAAGTAGTAAGAATCATTCTTGATTCACCAGAAGGAAGTTTAATGATAGCATACTTACCATCTCTTGATGAAAGCTGAGCATAAGATCCAGCACTTCTAGCTATTGAACCACCTTGACCAGGTTTAAACTCAATATTGTGTATCACGGTTCCAAGAGGTATATCTTCAAGGAACAAAGCGTTACCAACTTCAGGTGATGCTGTTTTACCAGAGGATACTTTTTGTCCAACTTTTAATCCAGCAGGAGCTATAATATATCTTTTTTCTCCATCAACGTAATGTAATAGAGCAATTCTAGCACTACGATTTGGATCATATTCTATAGAGTTAACTACAGCTGGAACATCATCTTTATCTCTTTTGAAATCTATTATGCGATACATTCTTTTGTGACCACCACCGATATATCTCATCGTCATTTTACCAGTGTTATTTCTACCACCTGATTTTTTCACAGGAATAAGTAGAGACTTTTCAGGTTTATTGGTAGTTATATCGTCGAACGTACCAGCAATTTTATGTCTTGTACCAGGCGTGACTGGTTTGTATTTCTTAACTGCCATTTTACTAGATATTGCTATAGAAATCTATATTTTGACCTTCTTTTAATGTTACAATAGCTTTTTTAAAAGCGCTTGTTTTTCCTTTTAATAATCCAGCTTTAGTATATCTGACTTTGTTTTTTCCTCTGCAAATCATAGTATTCACAGACACAACGTTGACATTATAAAAACTTTCAATCGCAGACTTAACTTGTTCTTTGCTTGCCGTTTTATCAACAACAAAGCCGTATTGGTTAAGAGATTCACCTTTTTTTGTCATTTTTTCGGTGACAATTGGTTTTTGTATTATTTCCATGACGACTATAACGTTATTTATTTAAAACCTTTTCAATTTCGGCTAAAGAACCTTCTGTGATAACTATATTTTTTGATCTCAAAATTTGATAAGTATTTAATTCTGAGGCGATTACGACCGAGAAATCTTGTAAATTTCGAGAAGACAAATATATAGTATTATTTTGTTCTGGTAACACTAAAATTGATTTTTTATCAGAAATTTTTAAATTATTTCTTAACTCAATCATTTTCTTTGTTTTAGGAGAGTCAAAAGAAAAATCTTCAATAACTGTTATAAGATTTTCTTTTGCTTTATAAGACAAAGCAGATTTTCTAGCAAGAACTTTAACCTTTTTGTTTAATTTAAAAGAGTAATCTCTTGGTTGAGGACCAAAAACTCTAGCACCACCACGGAACAATGGGTTTTTAATACTACCAGCTCTAGCGCCACCAGTACCTTTTTGTCTTTTAAGTTTTCTTGTACTTCCAGATACGGTAGATTTTTCTTTAGCAGAGTGAGTACCTTGACGTTTGTTAGCAAGATATTGCTTAACGTCAAGATAAATTGCGTGATCATTTGGTTCTAGACCGAATATTTCAGCGTTGAGCTCAACTTGTTTACCTGTTTCAGCTCCCTTTATATTTAAAACCTTAACTTTCATTATTTCTTCAAGATTAATATACTACCTTTTGCTCCAGGAAGCGCACCTTTAATGACGATTAAATTATTTTCTGGTATTACTTTCAAAACTCTCAAGTTTTGAACAGTAACAGTACCGTTTCCAGTACGTCCAGCCATTCTTATACCTTTAGCAACTTTAGAAGGATCAGAAGAAGCACCAAGAGAACCAGGGTGACGTTGGCGATTGTGTTGACCGTGAGTTTGACCTCCAACTCCACCAAATCCGTGACGTTTTACAACACCTTGAAACCCTTTACCTTTTGAAGTACCAGTTACAGAGAGAAAATCGCCTTCTTCAAATATATCACCAACTAGGATTTCATCACCAAGATTAACTTGTTTTTCAAAGTCTCTCATTTCGGTAATTTTAATCTTTGGGGAAGAACCCGATTTTTTAAGATGACCAATTTCGGGTTTATTTGATGATTTTTCTTTTTTATCACCGAAACCTAGCTGAACAGAATCGTATCCGTCAGTTTCAACATTTTTTAATTGAGTGACTTTACAAGGTCCAGCTTCAACAACAGTGCAAGCAACATACTTACCATCTTGAAAGAAGACCGAAGTCATACCAATTTTTTTACCTATTATACCAAGCATTTTTAAATCTTTTTGAAATTATCACACTTTGATTTCTACCTCGACACCACTAGGAAGTTCTAATTTCATTAGAGCATCAACTGTTTTTGTAGTGGTACTATAAATGTCAAGTACTCTTTTGTGAGAACACAACTCAAACTGTTCGCGAGCTTTTTTGTTTACGTGTGGCGAACGGAGAACTGTAAAAATCCTTTTGTGAGTTGGCAGCGGAATCGGACCACTAACAACAGCTCCTGTTGTTTTCACAGTCTTTACGATCTTCTCAGCCGATTTATCAACCAAGTTATGATCGTACGATTTTAATTTGATTCTAATTTTTTGACTCATGCCTATATTTAGTTATTAGATTTTGAACCTTTTGCTTTATTTATAATTTCTGTTGCCAAGTTATTTGAAACTTGTTCGTAGTGATCAAATTCCATAGTTGACGTTGCACGACCAGAAGTAATTGTACGTAAATCTGTAACATATCCAAACATTTCAGAAAGAGGTACAAAAGCTTTAACAACACTAGCGTTATTTCTTGTATCCATTCCATTAATTTGACCACGGCGTTTATTCAAGTCACCAACAACATCACCCATATTTTCTTCAGGAGTAACAACTTCAACCTTCATGATAGGTTCAAGAATTATTGGGCTAGCTTTAGCAGCAGCTTCTTTGTAGGCAAGTTTAGCACAGATTTCGAAAGAAAGCGCATCAGAGTCAACATCATGGTAAGAACCATCAGTTAACACTACTTTTAAGTTTTCAACTTGATATCCAGCAAGAACACCATTGTTCATTGCTTCTTTAAATCCTTTTTCTACAGAAGGGATAAATTCTTTTGGAACGTTACCACCTTTGATTTCATTAACAAATTGAAGACCAGTCTTCCCTTCGTCAACAGGGCCGACAGTAACTTTAATATCAGCGAATTTACCACGACCACCAGTTTGTTTTTTGAAAACCTCACGGTGTTCAACAGTTTTAGTGATACTTTCTTTATAAGCAACTTGAGGAGCACCTTGATTACACTCAACTTTAAACTCACGTTTCAAGCGATCGAGAATGATTTCCAAGTGAAGCTCACCCATACCGCTGATTACGGTTTGACCAGAATCTTGGTCGGTGTGAACTTGGAATGTAGGATCTTCTTCAGATAATTTTCCAAGAGCGACTCCTAGTTTATCGACATCAGCCTGAGTTTTAGGTTCGATTGCCAATCCGATTACAGGTTTTGGGAATTTCATGGATTCTAAAACAATTGGAGATTTCTCTTCGCAAAGAGTATCACCAGTTTTGATATCTTTAAAACCAACACCTGCACCAATATCACCAGCTTCAATGAAGTCAATAGAATTTTGTTTGTTGGCATGCATTTGGAAAATACGAGATATTCTCTCTTTATTACCACTTCTGCTGTTAAAGATATATGAACCAGCATCTAGTCTACCTGAATAAACTCTGAAGAAACAAAGACGACCAACAAAAGGATCGGTAGCAATTTTAAATGCAAGAGCGGTAAAAGGTTCTTTAGCATCAGGTTTGCGTGAAATCTCTTCACCTGTTTCAGGATGAGTACCTTTAATGTTATCTCTATCGAGCGGAGAAGGAAGCAATTCCATTACATAGTCGAGCATTGTTTGAACACCTTTATTTTTAAAGGAAGAACCACAAAGCATCGGAACAACTTTATTGGCAACACAAGCTTTACGAAGAGCCGTAAGAACTTCTGCTTCGGTAATCTGACTTGGATCATCGAAATATTTTTCCATGATATGATCATCGAATTCAGCAACTGATTCGAGTAATTTAACCCTCCATTCCTTAGCTTCTTCGAGCATTTCTGCAGGGATTGGCACTTCTTTAAAAGTCATGCCTTGATCGTGTTCGTTCCATTGAATACCACGGAAATTAACAAGATCTACAACGCCGCAGAACTTATCTTCTTCACCAATAGGTAATTGTAGAGGTACAGCATTTCCACCCAACATTGTTTTCACTTGAGAAACAACTTTTAGGAAGTCTGCACCCTGACGATCCATTTTATTAACGAAACCAAGGCGAGTGACATTATAACCGTCAGCAAGACGCCAGTTTGTTTCAGATTGAGGTTCAACGCCATCAACAGCTGAGAACAAGAATACGAGGCCATCGAGGATACGCAACGATCTATTTACCTCAACGGTAAAATCTACGTGTCCAGGAGTGTCAATTATATTAATCTTGTATTTGTTATTTCTATAGTTCCAGAAACAAGTGGTAGCAGCGGAAGTGATGGTAATACCTCTTTCTTGCTCTTGAACCATCCAGTCCATAGTAGCAGCGCCATCGTGAACTTCTCCAATTTTATGATTAACACCAGTGTAATAAAGAATACGTTCGGTGGTAGTAGTTTTTCCAGCGTCAATGTGAGCTGCGATACCAATATTTCTTGTATATCTTAAATCTGCCATAATTTCTATCGAGATGTCTTTATTTAATTAGAATCTAAAATGAGAGAAAGCCTTATTAGCTTCAGCCATTTTGTGAGTATCTTCTTTTTTCTTGTAAGCGGCACCTTCGTTGTTGTATGCAGCAAGGATTTCGGCAGCGAGTTTTTCTTTCATCGATCTACCAGCACGTTTACGAGCGTATAGAATAAGGTTTTTCATACCCATAGACACTCTTCTATCTGGACGGATTTCAGAAGGTATTTGAAAAGTTGAACCACCAACACGACGAGAGCGAACTTCTACGAGAGGGGTAACATTATCAAGAGCCTTTTTCCACACTTCGAGGGGATTCTCTTCTGATTTCTTTTTAGCAACAACTTCCATCGCATCATAGAATACGATGAATGCAGTACTTTTTTTACCTTGAATCATCATATTGTTAACGAAACGAGTAACAAGGACATCACCGAATTTAGGATCGGGAAGGATGATTCGTTTTTTTGGTTTTGACTTTCTCATTGTAATAACGTTTACACAAATTCAACAATTTACTTTTTGCCTTTTACCGGTGCAATAATGTTTCCTTTTGCATCTTTCTTAGGACGTTTAGCTCCGTATTTAGAGCGTCTTTGACGTCTTCCGTCAACACCAGCGGTGTCGAGGGCTCCTCTTACGAGGTGATAACGCACTCCTGGTAAATCTTTAACACGACCACCACGAACAAGCACTATAGAGTGTTCCTGTAAGTTGTGACCTTCACCTGGAATGTAAGCGGTTACCTCGAGTTGGTTTGTTAAACGTACCCTGGCAACTTTGCGCATTGCAGAATTGGGCTTCTTGGGGGTAGTGGTGTACACACGTACACATACTCCACGACGCTGTGGGCACTCTGTGAGTGCTGGAGCTTTACTTTGGTAATTTAATTGAGCCCTACCTTTTCTTACTAACTGTTGAATTGTTGGCATATTACTTTTTAAAAAACTTTAATTTTTAAACATTTCCA
>Ga0179941_1210133_pt1 | contig 24157 bp, 2 predicted proteins | sample AD_UKC048_sludge_FD_135968 | JGI IMG/M metagenome (GOLD analysis project Ga0179941, IMG submission 135968) | Active sludge microbial communities of municipal wastewater-treating anaerobic digesters from Illinois, USA - AD_UKC048_MetaT... | ecosystem: Engineered > Bioreactor > Anaerobic >... | reverse complement strand
TGAATGTCACAAATTTTTGTGGAAGATAAGGAGTGATTTATGAAGAGGTTACGATTCTTATCGTTACTTAAATCAAGCTGTTTTTCTCCTAATAACAACAGCTTAAAAATGTTCACAATTAAACGAAAAGAGAGGTAGAAATGAAACAAAAGCTATGTCTAACGATACTATTTCTAGTATTGTTTACGCTTGTTGCTTCCTCACTGTTCGCTCAAACTCGCGATTTCGCCGTTGGCGATATCGTGATTGAAATCCTTGACAATACTGATGCTGTTTTATGGACAACAGGTGATGTTGGCCCTAAACCTGAAGTAATTGTCGGATACAAAGTTCGAGTAACAGTGACTGATGCCGATCATGGAGATCCATTATTAGGTTTCTCTACTGCAGCTGATGCTGTCAGAGCAGACTTTAGAAGATTCTTAGAAGTTGATCAATCAACTCCAGTTTCAAGATGGATAACTATGACACACACCGGTGGAGGTGCATGGCAAGCCGTTTACGAAGTAACTGCTGGTACATTAACAATGGTTGATCCAGATGATGCAGGTCCTTTGCTTGCACCTGGTGATGATTATGGTCATGTACAAATTTTAGTTACTTTAGCTAACGGAAATATTACAGGCATTTGGGATGACGAAATGTTTGATGTAAACAATATCGTCATTGAATTAGCAGGGATCAATGTAACCACAACGATTACCGCGAATCCACCACAATCATCAAATCCAAATCTTGCAATTATTGGTTCAACAATTAGAACTCGTGTTCCTAAAGCACTTATTGATGCTCCAGGAACTTTGACTAATTTATGGGCTGATTTTTCAGAATTTGGCGGACCAGCTGCACAAGTGGTTGATATTATTAATGATGTCGAAGATATTGCAGGTACAGAGTATTATTTCGCAGATTATACAATCACTAGCGGGTTGATTAACGCTTCTGTGAAGGCTCATTTTACTGCAAAGTATAATGCTATTGCAAATGCTTCAACAACTGTTGCTGCGAACTCAAATGCAATTGCATTGAATAACCTTTTACCAAACTCCACTTCAATTGCCAATAACCTGGCAGTGAATGGAGATCCAAGTGTGACTTTAATGATGGTGGGTGACACCATTCATGTTAGAGCAACATTTGATAATACTGTAGAAAATTCAGCAGGAAGATATGCTGGTCGTGCTTTAATTGATTGGGCAGCTGCTTTTCCTAATGAAGATTTCACTACACCAACTGCTCCAAACTTTGGTTTAGAGGAGCAATGGTTTAATATTATTCAAGATCCGACTGATCCTTTACAGAGAGTTTTAGTAGCGACCTTCACTCCAACTGCAGGTGCTTTAAACTTTTCAGGAAATTTAACTGTAAATATAATTGATATTGAAAGTACTGTTGGCAACAGATCTTCTGCTGCTGGTCCTTTCCTTATTGCAATTACAGGTAACGGATCAGGCGTACCAATTGTTTCTGACTTAAATCGTCCGAACATAGTTGGTGCTGTTGATTTATCATTTAATCCTGCTTTACCATTAAGATTCTCTCCAGATTCACCAACACCTGGCGGAGTTTATGTTGATGGTGATACAACTCCAAATGTTTTCCCTATTACGCTTACAGTACCAAACTGGGGAGTTGCTAATGAAGCTTATAATATCCGTTTAAGATTCGTGGATGTGAATACACCTCCAAACAGAAATCTCTATCCTTATGACGGATATTTTGATAGAACCTACACTTTTGGAGATCCAGAAGTTACTAATGTTGGTACCGTGGTAACCATTGAATGGGATGGACGCGATCATTTAGGCAATTTAGTCGTTGCTACAAATGGCGATCCGCTCACTTATGGTGTTACACTTGCTGGTATTAGTGATCAGGTAGGTAACGAAGCCTTAATGGAATTCATTCAAGGTGCTGAATATAATGGTGCTAATCCATATACTATTGTTGACGGTGATACTGATACATACTTAGAAACAATCGTTAACCGTGTACAAGTCGTTGTGGATAATAAAGCCTTAACTATTCAGCGCAATTTATCGGCTGATTACACCACTGCTACACCAAATCTTGGTACTACAGCAATGGAACCAATTGAAATCACCCGTTATATTGATACCGTGAATTCTCAAGTGGCTTATGTGAACGATGATATGACATTAACATTCAGAGTTCAACGTGACTACCTTGAAAATGATATCGCTGCGAGAAAAGAAACCGGACAGTACTGGTTGGAATACATCTATGATGACGGCACAAATCCTCCTACAAATCATCCGTTTGCAGCTCCTGCAAGCTTTGTTTTTGCTGGTGACGATTTGTTAAGTAATATTCCTTCAATCGATGTGGATTTCTCAGAATTAGTCCCATTGAGTACTTACGATGACTTTATTTATCCTGCTGGATCTTATACATTCTATGCATACTTCCAGGATAATGCAGGTAATATTGTACAATCACGCCCAATTTATGTAGCAATTGATGAAACTGCTTATGCATTACCACAGGTAACAGCTATTGAAGTACTTAACCGTACAGCTGTAGGTTTACCTGCTGTTGATGGTGGTGGCGATCCTAATTTCTACTTAAATGCGCCAAATCATAAAGATCATGCAGACTTTGATGATAATTACTATAAAACCTCTGATTTAGTTATGATCAGAGTGACTGCAATTAACATTGCTAATTTAGATAAAGTAGGTATCAATATCGCTCCTATTACTGGTGTAGCGAATGATTCTTTATTTATCCCTGCTTCTGCATTTGTTCTTGATGGAATAGATATGGTTGCAACAGTTGAATTACTTGCAGTAAATGATTTAGTAAGAACCACTTATCCAGGCACTTTAGCAGCTGCATGGACCATTGGTAATGATTCATACAATTTAGCTGCTCGTGTATATCCAGCAGAATCATATATGGGCTCTCCATATTATGTATCTGCAGGTGCGCATGATGAATTCAATTTAGTGACTCCAGCAGATCCTGGCTGGGCTTCAATTGATACCTCATTATTAGGATTCGATATCACTAATCCAGTATTCTCTCCTGGTAATCCTTTTGCGACTTATCATGCCATTGATAACCCAGCGCGTCATAATGATCTTGATGATACTGAATTTACGTTTAATGGACCAAATTTACCATTTGCTGTCACTTATACAATAGATTTAGTTCGCAAATCAGATGACACAACTGTAAGAACATGGACTGATGATTTACTTGCTAATGATGCAGTAGCTCATGATTTCCCATTTATCGGACTTGGTGAAAGTAATGAATTATTAGTGCCTGCTACAGGTACTGATTATTTTGAACTTCAGTTTACATTAGCACCAACTCCTGCTGGTGTTTATACAGATCCTGGTTATCAATACCCAGATGCTGATGTTCAAACATTAGATTTAACAATTGATAATACTAATCCAACCTTAGTGAACTCTACAACTGGAACTGCTGTTGTGTTAGTAGGTGTAGATGATGATGATGATTTAATATTAAAAGATCCATCTGCTAAATTTATTAAATTAGCTGGATCTAATGATATTCCTGTATTCACTGAAATTGCAAATACTTTCAGTTTCACATTAGAAACCAGTGAATATATGCCAACTGCTGGTTGGGCGATTACAGTTCTTGATTCTGCGGGTGATATTCTTAATGGATTAAACTCTGCTCCAGTTCTTGCTACATTTGGCACTCCTACCGGCTCTGTTCCAAATCCTGATGGCGCAGGTTTTAAAGTATTTAATTTCAATATTACTTTTAATAACCTTGATGGTGATTTTAATGCAAATAATGCATTATTACATATTACTCTTCCAAATGATTATGCATCAAACCCTGGCAGAACAAATAATCCTGCTTATTCTTTAAATCCAGGTCAGTTAGATGCGTATAGAAATGACAGTGCTGAATATTTCATGCGTGTTCATTTCTTAAATGCACAGCCTGTTACAGGTTATGTAGAATTTCACCATAAGAATTCAACAGGTAAATATAACCAAGAATTACTTGATGATATTCAAGGCTGGATCAGTGATAATGGAACCATTTCCTTTGAAGCTACTGTTACCGGTGGTGCTGATCGTGTAAATCAGACTGATTGGGTTGCTGATTTATCAGCAATTATGGGTGCAGGTAATGAAGCTGTTGCTCCAACATCTGCCTCTGCAATTAATATACCACAGGATAACAATGAAAGCATCAATTGGAAATTAGAATGGAATAATATTCCAATTAACCCTGCAGTTTCAGCATTATGGACCAACAGACAGGTTCTTCCAATTAGTATTTATCTCCATACTGATGAACGTTATGTAGGTCAGACTCTTCATGAAAATGAAATTACTTTTAATTTAATGGCAGACATCAATGACCCAGTGGTTGTTACTATTGGTGATGTAACATACCTTGATGTAACAACTACTCCACAAGCGATTGCTTTTGGCGTTACTGATGGCGATCCATTAATTGATTCTGGTGTTAACTGGGATATTAATAAAACATTCTTTACAACAGTTCCTGCATCTGTGCTCACTTATGCATCGGGTCTTGCTTCTGCTCCAGATTCAGAATATGAAGTTCAGTTCAATATTCCTGCTGACACCGATTTAAAACATTTCCAGATTATCTTCACAACTGAAGACAATGTTGGAAATCAAACAATTTACAATCGCTTTGTGAATATTCGTCCAATTCCGACAATTACTAATGTTGTTATCAATGGCGGAAATGAATTTTTCGGTCCAGAAGAAGAAATTTTAGTAGAATGGAATATGACTAATCCACAACGTGGAAATAATGTTACCTTAACTCTTACTGTAGCAGACTTCCCAGGATATACTTATACTCGTATATTTAATACATTAAGCACAACTATGTCCGCAATTGTGACTCCTGCTCAGTTAGATCTTGATCCAGTTGATTATGCTGCTTTAGATGGAAATTTAATCACAGCAACAATCAGTGGTACATACAGTGCATATACTGACCCTACATTGATCACCTCATTGAATAATGCAATGCCATTAGTTTCTGCTTTTGACACCATTACTCTTGATACGGTTGATCCTGTTGTCAGTTTAAATGCACTTGATACATTTATTACTGCAGGTGGCACACCTAATGTATTACGTTATACTGCAACTGATGCAAGTTCTGGAATTAACTGGGACAGCAGAAGTTTAACAGGTTTACCAACAGGCTTTACAGCTGATGCGGGTACTGTAAGCGTAAACGAAGTTACTTATGTAATCACTGCTCCTGCAAATACAACAGTTAAATATTTCAGCCCTACATTTACTGTAGAAGATAATGTTGAAAATTCAGTAAGCATTACCAATTATGTAAATGTAAGACCAAAACCTGTGATTTCTACAGTTTCTCTTGAAGCTGGAGACTCACATTATGTTCCTGGAACTGATGTTGATGTTACATGGAATTTAGCTGATTATCAAAGAGCTGAATCAATTACCGTTACTTTAACAGTTGGTTCAACTACCGTTGGTACAAAAACATTTGTACGCCCAACTGATAATGCTTCTTTCTTAGCAAGTATGTCTCATGCTTTCGCAGGTTTAGACTTAACTGCTTATGAAGGACAAACATTATTAGCAACAGTTTCTGGTTACACTGATGGCTACATTGGTGGAAATACAGTCAATACCATCGGACAGATTGCTTTAGATAATTCTACTGATGATATTATTATCGATATCAAACCTGTTATTCAAGCGATTACCTTTATTTATAATGGTACTCCAATCAATGCATTAACTCCAGAAATGGAAAATCTTGATATCGAAATTGCAATCAGAACCGTAAATCCATTAAATCAAACATTAATTTCATTAATGAATGATGAAATTGGTTTTGCTGCTGCTAATCCTACTTTTATTTCTCAACAGCCTGAAGAACCTACTCCTGGTCAACAAGTGACAAGATTCTACAGATGGTCAGACAGAAATATCGATGTAGATCCTTCTTTCTTCGTAAATGGAGAAAACTATGATCTTTACAAAGCAGCAAACTTTACAGCTAATGCACAGACTATTTATGGTTATGCAGCAACTGCTTATAATCATGGTATGGTTATCACCAATTATCCTGACTTTGTTCATTACAGCAAAATCAGAGAAGAACGTTTTGAACGTACAATAGATGGTTGGTTTGCTCCAGAACATGAATTATTTACAGAAGTTGATTTCCATAGTTTAATCAATGCAACAGACTTAGAAACAACACCTATTACTGCTTATTTTGACAGAATTACAGATAATGTTCCTGAAATCTGGATCAGACCAAACTCTGCTCCATATTCAAAAACACCTATCACTACTACCTTAACCCGTGGTACAGGCACATTGAATGTCACTCATTACAGATATCATGCATCATGGAGAGTTACTCCAGATCAACAATCTGTATGGAGCGCTTATGAAGATGGTGAAAGTATTCCAGTTCAATACAAGTATTATGTATTTAGCGGAGACTTATCAGAAGTTGAAACAACTACATCTTCATCAGTTAGAGTTGATATTGAAGTTCCTGTTTATGATCAAAACATGTATTGGGTAGCTCTTGATGAAGACAATCTCGAATTAACAGATGTTGTCGATTATCAAGCAATTGCATCAAATCCAAGTTCAAGTTTCAGAACAATAAATCTTAAACTTGATCCTCCTGCTCCTGGTACTTTCCCAGCAGATATGGCTGTTTACTTAAAAGTGAAAGCTTATGATTCAGCAGATATCTTTATGAATACAGGATCAGGCGTCAATAATATTGCTCTTCCAACATTACCTGCTGGTTGGACTGTCGATCCTACATTTGTGAAAACAACTGTAGAACCTGACGGTGACTTCTTCCAGGAATGGAGATTCTTAGCTCCTGCGGGCATCAACGATCAATCTACATTGCTTGTTCAATTAGGTGAAATCGAAGATAACGTTGGACACATGAATTATAATAATGCAACACATCCATATTCAACATTATATAATGCAGTAGCTCCAACCATTACATTTGGCTTTACTGCTGGCGATAATGATGGTACTGTTGATTATATCAGAGCATATCAATATGTTAATGCTCAACGTTTAAACGATATGACAAGTCCTTATGTACAACCAGGCCAAAATCTTGGTTTAGTAATTAAACTTGCTCAGAATGAAGAACGTGGCGCAGCTGTTGATACTATCGTTCCTCAGATCGTAGATATCAATACACCGAGAGCAACTAACATTGCTGATAATAGTTGGACAACTTTAACTAAAGTTAACCCAGCCGACAACTATTTGTGGTACTTAGATTCAAATGTACCAATCAATCCTGCTGATGATGTTGATGGCTTAGGTCTTCAATATCGTATTACTTATTTAATCTCTTACACCGATGGAACATCAGAGTCTCAAACATTCACATCAAACTTCATTGACAATTTGATTGTTATTGACCGCGATGCACCTGAATTTGTTACAAACAGTATTGTAGCAAAGAGTACTGCTTATCCTTCAGTAAGTGATAACTATGTAATTCCAGGATTTGGTATTACACTTAATCTCGAATTTACAGATGAACATGATTATTATTATACTGGATTAGTTGATGAAATGGGAGATCCTATTCCTGATACTAAACCTGTTGTAAGAATCTACGACTTGGAATCCTTTATCCTTGTAAATCCTGATAATGTTCTTATATTACCAGAAAGACCTTATGGTTTTGTTCAGGGATTAGATGCTCATTATTTAGTTAACCCAGATCATATTACTTACAACTCAGCAACTAATCGCTGGGTAGCTAACATCACTGGTTTAGTTGCTGAATATGACCCAGGAATTACCTCACAGATAATCACAGCTGAACTTACTGATGCTGTAGGTAACTACGCAGAAGCAACCAGATTTATCGAAATTGCTGACAATGGTCCAATCGTTCCTTTAATGATCGGTGGCGAGCTTATTACTCAGACAACTTCAAACAGAGATTTACAACCTGATTACGATTCAGCTCGTAACTATTTAGTCAAAGTTCCAGCGGATCAGAACTTATCACAAAAATTGAATGTTTATATTTATACTGAACATGATGAATATATTGATCAAATCAATGTAGCACCAGTGGACGGTTTAAATATTACGCTTGATTCAATCACTCATTTTGATGGTGCTGTTCCTTTTGAAGCGATCTTTAACTTCCCAGATTTTGATGGCGAAGGTCCTGGACTTCCAGCTCCATCAAGAGAAACTCCTCCATTGTGGTTAGCGACATTTGATGTAACTACCAATGCTGATTTCAATTATGCAATTGGTGATAATGTTCCATTGTCAATTACCACTACTCGTCATCCTTACGGACAGCAAATCTTTACCCAAACTGAAACAGTAAATGTTACAGTTGACGGTTTTGATTTCAACGTTCAAAATGTCGAAGTATCGGGTAAATCATTAAATGTTGATGAATTTATTGGCAATTTAATTAATCCTTTAAGAGATATGCGAGTCAGATTAGACGCATACGAAATTGAAGAATTAGTTGGTAATGATGAAGATCAAGATATCACTCTTCCAAGTACAGACATCTTAAAAGGATGGTTTACTCTTGAATCTCCAATTATTAGTGGTCAATTAACAGCTTCTTCAGTTACAATTCTTGAAGAAGAAGTAGAAGATGACAATTATGCTCAAGTTGAATGGAATATTCTTCCAGATAAATTTATTGAAGATATAACTTTAACTCAAAGCAATGTCGAAATCACTTATCAAAACATTTACGGAATGACCAAATCAATTACGAAAAACTTCTACATTGATCAGGTAGCTCCTGTTATTTCTGCTAATGGAATTATCTTTACAGTAGGTACAGAAACTCAAAGTTTCAACTATGCCCCTGCTGATGATCCAATTAGCTTATCAGATGACTGGACAAAATTCCGCGTTAATTTAAATGATCCAGAAATTGAAGCAGGTATTGCGGGCTCTGGCTTATATCAAGCAAGTGTTCGTTTGGTACCTTACCCTGAAACTTATCAGGATACAGCTTTAATGAGTTCATTAAATACTCTTGTTGTGAACAAGACATTTGATGAAACAAATGGAAACTATATTGAATTTGATTTAGGAACATATTCATATTCAGCTTATGATCTTGCAATTGGTTATTACAGCATTATCGTTAATGTTAATGACCAGTTCAATAATACTGTTGAATATGTTAAACCTTTCTATTTCAACCCTGCGAATACTTCTATTACATTAACTCCATTTGCAGCTGGCGGATTCAATATTAATACAAGCAATGCTGAAGAAATTCTTCATGCTTTATTAAATGATCCTACAGGTACAGTAACTGGTGTTGATTTCAAATTGTATTACGATCACAACAACAACGGTATCCTTGATACTGAAGTTCCAAATGATCCTGAATACACAGAAGAAGATATTACCACTAATTGGGATAACCCATCATATAATGATGCTAATCCAGATAACAATCCAGACCCAGATATGGTTCCTCCATACGAAGCATTATGGTCATTTGATAATGATATCACTGATGGAAGCGTTTTCCAAAAGAGAAATCGTTACAACTGGACTCCAGATGCAAACTATGATACAGAAACTGACGGTGTTTGGACTGTTGGTGCTACTCGTCAGTTCTTATTAAGAGTGACAGGTATTAGTAACAACAGATATATCACTGATCGATTTGAAGTTATTAACGTAACTGATGATGTTGCTCCAGTTCCATCTGAAGTAAATGCAACAACTGGCGGTGCTATCGTTTATGATTACAACAATCCTTCAGTAAATGAAATTGAATTAAGTGCAAGATTCTTAAACTGGTCTGATGCTCATCAGGTTCGTTTTGAAATCGAAAGACTTGATAATCGTGAAATGTTAAATCCAATAGTTGTCACAAGACCATATCCAGCTCCAATCCCAGCTCTTTGGGAAGCTGAAGCTGTATGGAATTATGACACAGCTGGCGTTGGCGAATATGTTGTAAGAGCTGTTGGTATTGACTGGGTTGGAAATGAATCTGAACCAGTTGAACTTGATTACCATATTTATATTGTTAATCCTGCTACAACAGTTACCTACACTATCGTTAAACATGACGTTATTGCTTATAACAATCAACCTGTGATTACAGACCCTGATTTTGGTGGAACCGTAAGACCTACAAGTGAAATTACTAATTTAAGACTTAACGGCGTAATCAATAGCTTAAATGGTATTGATAGATTCCGTTTCAGAGTTGAAAAAATTAATAATGTAACTGGTACAAGCACAGTTGAAACAGTTATGAATAATGATGCACATCATATTGACTACGTGATAGACGCTGATGGCTATATCAATGCAGCTCAATATCATAACATTTCTTCTAACATTCCTGTATATATCTTTGTTCAACCTTCAGTTTATGAAACTGCAGCAAACGAAGATTTCACATACAGATTCTTCATTGATTTGGATCCAATCAATCCAGTGATCAATGATGACTTATTTATCGCATATACAGATCTTAACGTTGATAACAGAGCTCCACATGTTGCAATTACTGAATATCCAACCGATGTTCTTTCATGGTCACATAGTGGAAGTTTCTTAGTTGAAGGCGCTGTTCCAACTTATGATCCTGCTGATGTAGAGATGATTAATATTGCATGGAGAATTCCTGGAACTACTGACTGGACTATTGGCCAATTCAGTCCAGCAACTCCTATCGAAGAAGGCAATACATTCTTATTCAATAACTGGATTATTGATGGACGTAATGCTGCCAGCTTCTTAGGTTTTGAATATGAAGGTCCAGTAGAAATTCAGGTACAGAGTAATGACATTTTTGGTAACACATATCAATCTGCTATTGTTACTGTTAATGTTGACAACAATGCTCCTGAAACAGTATTCTCACATGTACAACATTCAATCTCTTATCCTTCATTAACTCCAGTTCCTGTAGATAACACTATAGAAATTTCTACCAGCACAACAGTTGGTGGAAATGGTTCATCAATACTTAATCTTTATGTAGATGCAGCTAGCATTGATACAGATGCAGTATTACCAGTAATGGTTTATCACAGAACTCCAGATACAACATGGCAACCTGTAATGTTTGATCATGAAGCTTGGAATTTAGGCGTTCAGACTAATCCAAACGTTTATGAATTCAGCATTCCAATTAATATGCTTGCTCCTGGAACTCATATGTTCTCAGCAGTTATGAAAGATCAATTAGACAATCTTGAAGGTGATTTTGGTGGAGCTATTTATAATGAATTAGGCGACATCATTGGCTATCAAGCTCATAATGGCATCTTAAATAACTCTGGTCTCATTGGCGACGAAAAACTTCTCGCTGTTGATTTAACAGTTAATGTTATCAGCATCGACGATGTGATCGCTCGTATTGATTTCCCAGCTGATCATGCATATATTAGTGGATTAAAAGCTTTAACAGCGATTGTTGAAGAAGATCCAACTCAAAAAACTGAATCAATTCGTTTTGAAAGAAAAGTGAATGGTGTATGGCAAGAAATTGGCACCGTTGCTGATTCTACAATGCATCCAGTAAACTTCGAATTAAAACGCAGTGATGTTCCTCAATACGATCATTTACCTTGGGTACCAGGTGTACATTTATTCGTAAATAACACTGAAGTAACCGAATTAACATGGGATAATGAAACTCAGACCTGGAATGCAGAAAACGTAATGTTAACTGTTGGAATGAATACATTCTCTTATGGTATTGATCTTAACAATAATGGTACAATGGACGCAAGTGAAATTGCTGGAAGAATTAATGATCCAAAAGGATTTGTACAGTTAGCTGTCAGACCTTGGACTTTAGCGCTTAACAGTTATGATTTTGCTCAAGGTTTACATGAACTTCGTGCTGTTCCACTTGATGACGCTGGTCTTCCTTTAGTTTATCGTCAAAGCCCATCTTCATGGATTTTGGTTGATAACATTGCTCCAGTTGTTAACAATATCACAGCTGTTGGTCATATCCAACAAGTTGTTCCTACAACCATTGTTCCTTTCGTTACTGATATCAATGAATTACTTGTAGCTGCTGATGACATGGTGACTGTAGAATATCAATTCACAGGTCAACCAGCTTCTGTAGTAAACAGAAAATGGTCAGTTGTTAGTACAAGTGCAAATATGCCAGGAAACTATTTAGTAAACTGGACTGCACCAAATCCATTAATTGACCGTGTTGATAACGATGCTGATGGTTTAGTTGATGAAGCTGATGAAGCTGATGCAAATTACTATATCCGCTCAATCGCACATGATAGAGCTGGTAACTATGTAATGTCTTCAGAATATCCAGTATTTGTTGACGGATCTTACGCTCAAATGGTAGTTAATACTATTAACGGTGTAAATATTGCATCTACAAACAATATCTTTAACATTCCTGCTGGAATGGATAGAGTAACTTTATCTGCTATTGATATGACTAATGATATCTTCAGCCCTGCTCAAAGCGCAATCTTCCAATATCGTTACAGAACTGCACATGATGCAAACTGGACTCCTAACTGGACCAACTTTGCAAATAATGTACAAGTAACTGATGGTGTTGCTTTTGCTGCAATTGAACCTATTGTTGAAGGTTATTATCAATTCAGAGTTTATGCATCTGACTTATTAGGTAATGAAGATCCAGCTCCTGCTGAAATCTCAATTATCTTTAACGATGTTACTGGTCCTGAAATTGAATTTGTAAGTGTTGGCGATGTCAATGTTGTTTCTGAACAATATGTATTTGCAAACGATACAGAATTATTTGAAGGCAATTTAACTGTTCAGTTATTCAATGCTGATGATGTTAATACAGTGACATTTGAATACAGTGAAAATGGTACAAGTAACTGGATAAATATTGCAACAACAAGTACAATTCCTGTAAACGGATTAGTATCTGTCGCTTGGGATTATCCAAACTTACGCGTTCCATTCTTATATGTACGCGCAATTGCTCAAGATGCACAAGCAAACAATATGAGCACTGATATTGTTAAATTATATCATGATACTACTGCTCCATCAGTTGAACTGATCAGCTTTACTCATGGTGTTGTTGCAGAAAACAATAGAAAATATATTGATAAATCAGAAAACGCAATCGCAGTTATTAGCTTTAATAACTTAGTTGATGGTGTAATTAATGATGTAGCTTCTATTACTGCAAGAATACGAAATGCAAATAATAATACAGTAATAACTCAGACTTATGCTAATGTTAACGAAGCAGCTACTGAATTTGTATTCACAACTGCTATGTTAAATACATTACCAGATGCAATTTATGAACTTGACTTTGTCGTCACAGACTTTGCAGGAAACTCAAGAACAGTAAGATTTACTGATTATCAAAGCTTATATCTTGATAACGCTGCTCCTGTACTTTCAAACTTCAGAGCTGTAAATGCAGATGTTAATCTTATTACTACTGCAATCTATAATGAAGTAATCAACTTCAGAGTTAACTATACTGATTTAATTGGTATCCCAAGTGTTGATGGTTTAACAGCTACCTTCACTTATGGTGAAATTACTCAAGAAGTTACTGAATACACATTATTCCCAACATATATCCAATTTGCATGGGATCCATCAGAAGAATTTGAACAGTTATTTATTGAAGGCTACAACAATATTTCTGTCACAAATTCAGTTGCAGTTAATGATCAATTAGGTCATGAAGCTACAATTAATGGTGCAAACTTCACCTTAACTTACGGTACACCAGCGAATACACGTATTATGCTCGTTACTGACAGATTATTTGGTGCAGTTGCTGATCGCAAAAACTATGTAAACTGGAATTTAAATACTCCTCAAATCGTTGAACAAATGGGTACTAATAGAACTCAAGGCCAAACTCCAACACCATTAAAGATCTATGCTTATGTTCCACACTTAACAGAAGTCCCTGTAAGTGTAACATTCCAGTACAGATTACAAGGTGCAACAGAATGGACAACTATTGGAACTGAAACTACCGGTCAGGCTTATGGATTCGTTGATCAGAGCTTCGCAGCTGCTTATCAACGCCAATATTCTCGTGACTGGAACATCGTTAATCTTGCACAGGGTGCTTATGAAATTAGAACTGTTTCTAATTACTTAACTGGCACAAGCGAATCTCAGGTTCTTGTAAATCTTTACAATGACATGATCATTCCACAAGTAACAGTTACTCCTGTTGATGGTGCTTCTTTCACAGAAGGCGATGTTGAACGTGGTTCAACTTATACACTTGGTGTTGATGAAATCATCGGAAACGAAGATTACTTAAGCCAGGTTGTTTACAAATATCGTTACGTTACTGTTAATAGCGGTACTGTAACTCCTACATCACAGTGGTTGTACTTTGGTAATGCTACTGGTCTTGAACAAACTGGATGGGTTAATGCTCCATTTACTTTCAACTGGCCAGTTTATGAATATTATTTATTCAACAACACCGTACAGATCGTTGCATTCACAAAAGATAAATGGGGAACTGAAATTCAGATCAATCCATTAATCAGCAATAATGCTTATGCGATTGCAAATATCAAAGATACTACAGCTCCTGTAATTGAAACTACAGTTTCATGGAATAACATCGACGATCCAACATGGGTCAGTGGTGCAGTAAATAACACTGTTTACTTGTCATCTACAATTACATCAAATGTAAACCCATACGATTTCTCAGATGTTAAATACTATTTGAATGGCGAACTTTTCGATTCATTCATCTTCAATAATACAAGTAATACTACTAATGCTTATTTTGTTGAAATGGGAACTGAATTTGAGATTTCTGATTCAGCAAATGTCACATCAGCAACTGTACGTATTGAAGCAACAGATCATCATGGTAATGTTGGCGTTAATGAATTTGTAATCAATATTGATAACGTTCTTCCACAGGCAAACCTTGTATTGACTACAGATGGTCTTCCAGTAGTTCAATTCGTAACTGGATTACCTGTACTTTACAACGCTAATCCTGTTGATGCTCAATCTGGTGTAGACCACGTTGTTTACTCATACAGAGTAATGGGTGGTGACGAAATCATTACAAATTGGATTAACTTTGCTGGCGAAGACGAAGCTCCTTTCACTTTCAGCTGGGATTTACCTGCTGTAGTTTATGGTGCTCAATATCAAGTTCGAGCAATAGTTACCGATAACGTAGGTAATGAATTTATTACAAGTCCTGTAAACTACTTAACCGATGTTGAAATGATAACTGTTAATGGACATACTCCAGTGAATGGAATTATTCCTGTACGTTTACATGACAACTTCCAGGTAGTTACAAATGTAAATAATACTTATGTTCCTGCATTATCATATTTCGCTAAACGCGCTAATGATGAAGTGTGGACAGAAGTAGATGTCGTTAATTATGCAGCAAATCACGTAGCTACATTGAACATGAACGATTTTGCAAGCGGTGTATATACATTAGCTGTATTTGATGCTCATGATTCAATTAATCCTGCTGATATGCTTCAGATTACAATTGATAATGATCTTGATGTTACAATTACAAATTCAACTCCTGCTACTAACGGTGCATTTGATGGAACAGAATTTGTTGTGAACTTCCAGGTTCAGGCAGATGCTGATGGTCATACAGACTTCATCGAAGCTTCAAATGTAGCTTTAGTATACGAATATGTAACTCCTTATGATGGTACATGGGTTAATGCGGGTGTCGCTGAATCCGTTACAAGCGTTGACGGTGTAAACTGGACAGCTGTCTTTACAGACGTTGAAATGATGCACAATGGTCAATTAAATAACGGTATCTACAACTATGCAATCAGAATTAGCGATAACGCTCTTCCTGTAGCTAATGTTGAAGACTTCGCAGTTGCACAAAACGTTATCTATGATACTATTGATCCTAACATCATGATTACTTCTATTAACGGAATCACATCATTCACAATGCCTGTGAACGTTAATTTAGGTTCAGATGCAGTGATCGCTGTTGATGCACATGATATTTTAACTGGTCAATTAGTTGAAGTAGCTTCTGGCATCAACAAAGTAGAATTCTACTACAATTTCAATGGAACAGATATGTTCATCGCTGAAGATACAACAGCTCCTTACCAGATCAACTGGAATACTCTTGGTTACCAAACAGGTGCTTACACTGTCACAGCAGTAGCTTATGACAATGCAGGTAACATGGATAGCCACGAAGTTGCTGTAAACATCGTATCTCCAGTAGCGTTAGAACCATACGCATTAATTACAGCTATGAACTTCAATGCAGCACATGCAAATGAAGATCATATTTATGTAAATACATACGAATGGGATCAAGACAATGTTGATATCGATGCAGTTACTTTTGAATACTTCAACGGAACTGTATGGACTCCATTTGCTCAAGCAGAAATGATGAGCCAATACTGGAGAGCAACATTTAACGCAGAACTTATGACTGGCGTTCAGAAAATCAGACCTGTCGTTACATATAATAACGGATTAACTTCTGCAGTTCATCCTGAATTAGATGTTGTATTCTCAACAGAAAACGGTGGATCATTAATTACTAACCCAGTATCAGAAAATACATTGTTCTATAACAACAAATTGAATGTCATGAACGTGACAAGCACTCCTGTTGTTACTACAATGTTCAATGAAACTGTTGTTAATATGCCTACTGTTAACATGGTTAATGGAAATTATGAAGCAGCTTACAATGTGAACCAACATGGTACATATACTTTCTGGTCATCAGCGTTAGATAATAACGGTAATGTTCAGTTAGCTAAAGCTGTTCTTAACACATATACTATGGGAACTGTTGCAGATAACAACAACGTAATCAGTGTAACTATTCCAGATAACAGCAATTACTTTGTTTACTTCCAAAACGTTAAATACCAACCAGCAATGCTTGAAGGATTTAACCAGTTAAGTACACAAAAAGCTGTGACTGCAGTTTCTCCAAGAGACTTAACTTACACGATTACATTAAATCAAACTCCTGCAACTGAAGGTACAATCGTTGGTATGTACTATAACGGATCAAGCTGGATGATGGTAGAAGATGCTCAGTTTAACGCTGAAAACAATACTGTAACATTTACAGCTCCAAGTGGATATATCTACGCTGCAGCTCAGTACACAGGTGTTGAAATCAATGGTATGTTTGTCGAAACTAATCCACAATATGTTAATCCTCAAAACGTAGTTTGGACAAGAGAAAATACACAGATCAAATTCTTCGTATATGATGGTGTTACACCTGGTGGTTACATGACTCCACAACTTGGAGACATTAACTATGCACTTTATTTAGACAACATTGAAGTCTTAAATAATAACACACAAAACTATAACAATGGTTTCATCACTTACGAAGCAAACGGTTTAGCAGCTGGCGAACACGTAGCTCGTCTCTTAGTTGAAAAGAATGGTTTCACCGATATCGTTGAAAAAACATTCTTTGTAGACGTTACACGTCCAACTATCGCGGGTCAAGGTGCTCAGTTAACTACTACCAACCGTACAATCCAGGCTACACTTGCTGATGCACAGACAGGAATCAGAGCATTCTCATTGACATTGGTTAACGAACCAGCGACAAGAAACGTGCTTCATGTCCCTGCTGAAAACATTACTATCGATGGCAATGTTTACACATATGAATTAACATACGAAAACCTTCACCAACTTGAAATGGAATATACAGGTCGTCCAATCAGCAACTTGATTGCAGTATGGACAGCTGAAAACAATTTAAGTATGGGTGATTCTTTAGATGTTTACTATACTGTAAATATCGCTACTCCAGTAATCACATTCACTGGTAGTGAATCAGGCTTCTGGGTTAATCCAACTCATCCAAACCAAATGACATTTGATGTTGTCGTTCCAGAAGGAAGAACTATTCCTATGGATGGCGTACATGCTCATTTCTATGAAGTCGTTAATCAATTAGATAACGATCCTTATAGTTTAACATTTGGTCAGGTCATTGAACAGGAACTTGAAATTCAGGAAACACAACTTGCTCCAGTAGCAGTTAACGGAACTACTTATAGTTATGCTTATACCTTTGTAGGTACAGTATCTCCAAGAACAACAGGTATCAGAATGTACGTTAGTGCTAATGATAACTATGATGTTTACGGATATTCAACACAAAGATATGGTATTGACTACTTAGCACCAGTTGTATGGGCTACTTCACCTGTTGGCGACATCATCAATCCTGATGCTGTTCCTCCAACATACGAATCAGCTTCTTTAGAATATGGTACTGACGTTGCTATTAGTGTTGCTTACAATGATATCCCAGGATTCACAGTTCTTGAAACTGGTAACTGGTGGTATGATTATGACAACTTCTATAGTGATGCAGAATATGTAATGTACGAAAACCATTTCGTATACTACACAGGTGCAAGTGCAATTAATGCTGCTGGCGTTAAAGTGTACTTAAACGGTGTTGAAATTGAAAATGGTGTTGCTTCTAACGGTGGATTTGTAGCAAATGCTGGCGTTCTTCCTGCAGGTAACTATACTGTAACAGCTGATGTTCCAGATAGAGCAGGTAATGTTGGTCATATGTCTTACACATTCGTAATTACAGGTGGCGCTCCTACAATTACCTTTAACCCAGTTAACGGTAATAGCTGGTGGTTAAACTCAATCAATCAGAATGTATTCACATTCACAGTTGATTCAGATAACATCTTAGCTAACGGAAGCGTTATCGCTAATATCTATACTGTTCCTGGCAACAACTTGTTACAAGGTCCTATTACTCCTGCATTAAACAATAACATCTACAGCATCACTCTCCAAGGTGGAATAATTCCAGCTGGTCAAACTGGTGTTCGTTTAGAAGTTACTGTAACTGATGTTTGGGGCGGACAATCTGTATCAAATCAGGTATATGCAATTGATAACAATGCACCACAAGTTGCAATCCAATCTCCAGTTGCTAATGCTCAGTTTGTAATCGGTAATACTGTAAACGTTGTAGCTAATATCAATGACAACATTGATCCTTCAGCTAAAGCGAGCAGAAATGCTGAATTTACAACTTCTTCAACATTATTTGCAAATGCTGACCGCGCAGGTTCAGGTATTGCTAATGTTCAATTAAGAATTGTTGGACCAAACGGAACAAACGTTTATGAAAACACATATCCTGCTAATACTCAGGTCTTATCACAAGCGATCACTGCAAATGCATACGGTACACATACTGTTTATGTAACAGCTGTTGATAATGCGATGAACCAAGGTTTAGCAAGTGTTACATATAATGTAGTTCCAGCTAACGCTCCAGTTGTAACATTCAATACTATCAATGCTGGCGCATGGTGGTTGAATAATGTTGGAAATAATCTCTTAACATTCACAGTTGAATCACCAATTCCTGCAACTGTAAGCGCTAAACTTACAGCTAATCCAGCTGGTACAGTGATCGCTGGTCCAATGAATGTTAACCCATCTAATGGTGTATATACTGTAGCTCTTCATAGCAGTATGGTTCCTCAGGAAGCTACATCTGTAACTCTTGAAATCACTGCAGTGAATACAGCAGATCAAACTGGTGTATATGCTCAGATCTATAACATCGATCGTACAGCTCCAGTTGTAACATTCGATTCACCATTAGCTGACGCACAATATGTTATCGGCAGTAACGTGAACATAGCAGCAGTTGTTACAGATATGCTTGCTCAACGTTCTTCTGTTGAAAATACAATCAGTAAATTTGATACTGCTGCCAACAGCTCAAAAGCTCCTGGTTCAGGAATCGCAAGTGCTAACTTAAAAGTGATTGCTCCTAACGGTGCAACTCTTGTTAACCAAGCATTCCCAGCAAACACAATGGAAATTGAACATTCATTAGTGGCAAACGCTTACGGTACTTATACTGTAACAGTTACAGCTCTTGATAATGCTCAAAACCAAAGTGTAAGCAGTGTTAACTTTGTTGCGATCCCTGCTGCTGCTCCAGTTATTACTTTCAATGAAATTAATAACAACGGATGGTGGTTAGTCAACAACAATACTAATACATTAACCTTTGCTGTAAATTCAGTACTTAGCACAACTGTTGCAACTACATTGACTGCTGTTCCATCAGGAATTATTATTCCTGCAACAGCTACCTTCAATGGTACTCAATATACTGTTGCTCTTAACAGTAGCGTTATTCCAGAAAATACAGCATCAGTTGAACTTAAGGTAACTGCAACTGACGCAATGGGCTTAGTATCTGTTAATAGCCAAAACTATTCAGTAGATAGAATTGCTCCAAGCGTATCAGTATTCAGCCCAGCTAATGGAACTGAAGTTGTCTTAGTGAACAATGATGTCATCGTTAATGTATATGCTCAATTCAGCGATCTTAATAATGCACTTAAAGGCAGAATGAAATCTCAATTTGGTTCCGGAATTGCGGGCGCAAGATTAATTATGACTAATCCAAATAATGTCGTAAGCACACTTGCAAACACAGGCGCTAACATTGAAGAAATCTCTGCTACAGTGAATAATCTTGTTACTGGTGTTTACACAGTTACACTTACTGTATGGGATAAAGCTGGCAACCAAGCAACTGCTCAAACTCAGTTCAGCGTTGTGGCCGTTCCTGTAGTTCCAGAAGTCTTAGATATTACTGAAGCGTTTATCTATCCTAACCCAATGACAACAGTTAAAGGCGCTAACTTCAGAGTTAAGCTTACAACTGCAGCTAACGTAAAAGTAAGAATATACGACTTTGCCGGAAGAGAAGTAAAAGTAATTGATCGCTATGCATCAAAATCAGAATTTGTAGATATCGCATGGGATGGTAAGAATGACAGCAACGTAAAACTTGCTCGTGGTGCTTACTTCGCACGTATTATCGCAAATGATGGTAAAAAGATAGTTGAAAAAGTAGTAAAAGTAGCTATCACTGAATAAACAATCAAAGGGGAGGAGTCTCTCCTCCCCCTCTAAATTGGAGGATAAATGAAAAATATGAAAATGATACTGATAGCCTTAATTCTTGCTACTGCTCTATCTTCTGTCTTTGCTGAAGACAACTCTGCTGCAATTGGTGCAGGATTAGGCATCGACGCTCGTTCAATAGGTATGGGTGGAACTGGTGCAGCGTTCTTGGATAATGTAACATCTGCTTATATTAATCCAGCTGCTTTAGCTGATGTTAAAAGATTAGAATTTGCTTCAGCGACCCGACAGAATGATGAATGGGATAAAAAACAACATGCAGCTGCATTAGGTTTTGAATTACCTTTTGGCTATGTTGCTTTATCCTGGCAAAATTTAGGTGTCAATGATTTTAAAGGTTATGATGAAAATGGTACTCCTACAGGCAACTTTGACAGTAATGATCATGTATTTGGTGTAAGTTATGCCGCTAAACTTGGACATTTCAATTTTGGTTTAACACCAAAAATGTTTATGAGCAAGATTGATGATGAATCTACTACTGGTTATAGTTTTGATTTAGGAGCTGTTTATCATTTAAACCGCTATTTTAATTTAGGTTTTGTTGCACGCGATCTTATCTCAGATTATGATGGTAATGGCACAACAATTCCTAGAGAATTTATCCCATCAATCGCTGCTTTCCCAATTCCAGGTTTAGTAGTCGCTGCTGATTTATCAGGTTATGATGATTTTGATCAGATTAAAATGAGATTAGGTGCTGAATACTGGATCGGATTAGGCGAAGAAGATGATATGGGATCAAGCATCTCCGGAATTAGAATTAAAGAAAACACTACCTGGACTGATGTATTCTCAAGTACAAAAGCAGGAATCCGTTGTGGTATTAACGATGGAAACTTTACAGGTGGTTTTGGTGTACGTTTCAAAATGTTAGAAATGAACTATGCATTTGAATCAGCATCAGAAGATTATCAAAATGATAATCATGTTTATTCTTTGATACTTAGATTCTAGGTAGCCCTATATTCGCACAATAAGTATCCGGTTTTTATAACTGGGTTACTAATCATAATGCTCAGGGTGAGCCACTGATTACAGTGGCTCACTTTATGAGCTAAATGATTACAATAGATCTGCTGGAGATAAAAATGAAAAGAACCCTAATATACTTGTTACTCATCATTGCTTGTTCCTCAATGTTTGCAAATGATTTGAACAGAAGTTTGATTAATGCCAATAAGTTTTACGAAGTTGGTAATTTTAATCAGGCCTTACTATCAATGAAACGTGTTGATATTCAGGATCAAAACAATGGAGATTACACTTTAATGATGGGCAAGATTCTTCTTGCAACCCATGACTATAAAAATGCTTACTGGTGGCTTTCTAAGTACGCTAATGTGCATTATGGTCAAGATATTTTAGCTCATCCAAGCCTCATGAAAAAGGTTGAAGAAGCTTCAATACTGCAAGAAAATTACCCAATTAAAGTTGTGATTAATAGAGTTCGAGGAAATATTAATAGTAATGACTCTGAATTTTCACCTGTATTAGTGAATAATGGTCAAACAATGATCATTACCTCTAATAAAAGAAGTGTATTCGGTAAAGAAAACATCTTTGTCTCACACTTGTTGAAAAATGTTTGGTCAGAACCGATAGAAGCTGCAGAATTATGTACTGATAAAAATGAAACTATTGGATCAGTTGCTAATGATGAAAAAACAGTTTTTATCTCTGGTCAATACAGCAAGAATGATAAGAATGGAAGTATTTATCGTTCAGTATTTGAAAAAGATCAATTTTCAAAACCTGAATTAATCACTTCTTTATCAAGTGATTACCACGATCTACAACCTTACATTTTTAATGATCAGGTTATGTTTTTGGTGAGTAACAGAGATGGAGATCATAAGAACTATGATATTTTTGTTTCCGAACTCAAAAATGGAAATTGGACAACACCCAAAAACTTAGGTCCTTCTATTAATACTTCTGCAGATGAACAAACACCATGTTTGAGTCCAGATGGAAAAACTTTGTATTTTTCATCAACAGGATATCCAAGCTTTGGCGGATATGATGTTTATAAATCAGAACGTTTAGGAGATTCCTGGACTGAGTGGTCAGCTCCAGAAAATATGGGACCTATTGTTAATTCAAATAAAGATGATCGTTATTTCTTTGTACAAAAAGACAACGATTTTGCTTATTTGTCTTCAAATCGCTTTGACGGGCTCAATCTTGAAGATATTTATCATGTAGATTTAAGAATCTTTAGAGCGAAACCAGCCGAAGTAATTGTGGTTGAGAAAGCAAAAGATATTGTTATTTATGGAACAGTTATTGATGAAATGAATCAGCCTGTTTCAACAAATACAAAATGGACAAACGTTATCAATGATAATCAGAATGAAATTGTTGTTCAATCTGATGCAGACGGAAAATTCAAATTTACTACGACTCGTACTGAAGAAATTAAATATGTGATCGATGATCCAAACTACAGACCTGTTCAGGAAACTGTAGCACTAAAAGATGCAGAAACACAAGAAGTGATCATTCGCGTACAAAGTGTTCCTCGTACGATAGAAGTTTATGGTAAAGTAATTGATACAGACAATAATCCAATTAGTACCGAAATTGTTTGGACATACTCATTAGATAATGCGAAGTATGAAAAGCCAGTCAATTCCAGTACCGAAGGGAATTATTCTGTTCAATTACCAATAATTTCTGAAACTGCATACAAAATTGAGAAAAAAGGTTATATGAATGTGAATGGCAATACAAGCCTTCCAAGCGGGCAAAAACGAGTAAAAATGGATTTCATTTTAACTAAGCTTGTAAAAAACAAAGCTTATAAAATTGAAAACATTCAATTCGAATTTGGCAAAGCAACTCTTTTACCAGAGTCAAACAAACGTTTGGATGAGATTGTTGATGTCATGAACAGTAACCCTTCAATGAAAATTGAAATTTCAGGACATACCGATAATATCGGTAGTCACGCATTTAATTTAAAGCTTTCACAGGATAGAGCTCAGGCTGTGGTTGATTATCTTGTCGGAAAAAATATCAGTAAAGACAGGTTAACTGCACAAGGTTATAGCTTTGACAAACCTATTGCTGATAATAATACCCAGGAAGGTCGCGATCTCAACCGAAGAGTTGAAATGAGC
>Ga0179941_1096802_pt1 | contig 24402 bp, 29 predicted proteins | sample AD_UKC048_sludge_FD_135968 | JGI IMG/M metagenome (GOLD analysis project Ga0179941, IMG submission 135968) | Active sludge microbial communities of municipal wastewater-treating anaerobic digesters from Illinois, USA - AD_UKC048_MetaT... | ecosystem: Engineered > Bioreactor > Anaerobic >... | reverse complement strand
GTCTTTATTTTTTTTCTGTTCTTTTTCTTTTTCTTTTTGAATTTTTGCTCTTTGTTTTTCTTTGATCAATTTTGCTTTTTCTTTTGCTCTTTCTTTCCTCGCATTTTTTTTGCGTTTATTTTCTTCTTTTGTTTTGAGCAATTTTTCTTTATCTTTTTGTTTTTCTTCTCGATTTTTTTGTTTTTGAGATTTTTCAGGAATAGCTTCAGTAAGCCTCAAAATTGCCTGGGGAGCATTATCACCTAATCGAGATTTATTCAGACGAAGTACACTGGTATATCCGCCGTTGCGAGTAGCAAATAAAGGAGCTATATCATCGAAAATTTTTTGTATAATTTGGGGATCAGGAACTTTCGCCAGTGCGCGACGGAAATCGGCAACTTTAATTGCCTGAGCTTGTTTTGCAATTTCTTCTTTCAATTCTGTTGACATATCTTTGCCAGCGCTAAGCTTTTTTTCCATCTTGGCAACTTTTAGAGCAGTTCTTTTTGCTATAGTGATCAAACGGTCAGCAAAAGAAGCGTATTCTTTTGCTTTGGCTAAGGTAGTAATGATTTGGCCTTTAGAAAAAAGGCTTATTAACAGATTTCTTCCTAATGCCTTACGGTGAGAACTATTTCTTCCGAGTTTACGTCCTCGATTTTTATGCCTCATTGTATCATCCTCTAAATCTTTAAAACTTTCCCAGGATTAGACTGGGCTTTGTATATAGAACTTATGTTATAGTTTTGAAAAACGTAAAACTATTTTTAATATTTTTTAAATAGTATTTTATAAAATTAAATTCTAAATATTACTATTTAGTCATGAATTTACTATTAAACCTAAAGAAAGATTCATTTTCTTTAGCTTTTCTTTAATATCCACTAAAGATGTTTTTCCAAAATTACGAATTTGTAATAAATCTGCTTCTGTAGATTGCACTAAATCTTTAACAGTATGAATGTTTGCAGAAGATAAACAATGGGATGCTCTTACAGAAAGTTCCAGGCTTTGTACAGGCATATCTAATTTTTCTAAAAATTTTTGCCTGTTTTGATCTTCTTCTTCCCCTTCTTCTGCTATTTCTATTTCTTCATGGGCTATTTCTTCACCTAAATCAAAATACTGCACAAAAGGATTCAAATGTTTTCTCAATATCTTGGCTGCCTCTACCAATGCCATTTCAGGTGTAATGGTTCCATCTGTACGAATACCCATGATAAGTCGATCATAGTTAGTTATCTTTCCAACTCTTGTATTTTCAATCCAATACTGGACATGTCGGATAGGAGAAAAAATAGAAGCAACAGGTAAAACACCTATGGTCTGTGGCTCTTGGTGGTTTTCTTCTGCTGTAACATAACCTCTGTCCCGTCTTGCCTGCATTTCTACATTAAATTCTCTTTCTTCTGTAAGAGTGGCAATAACAAGATTTTGGTTGATGATGCTGGCTTTCCCTTCAACCACAATGTCTGCTGCTGTTACTACTCCTTTTTTCTTCGTATTGATCATCAACTTAATAGAATTTTTTTCTTCAATATCCATCTGGATACGAAGTTTTTTAATATTCACGATAATATCGATCACATCCTCCATAACTCCAGGTAAAGAACTGAATTCATGGTTTGCGCCTTCTATTTTCACAGAAGTAACAGCACATCCTTCTATGGAGGAAAGGAGAATACGACGCAAAGCATTGCCGATTGTTCTTCCAAACCCTTTTTCAAAAGGCTCTGCTATAAACTCGCCATATTTATCATATGGGTCGTCACTTAAAACAGAAGCATCTGGATTAGATACAACACGTATAGGTAGCTCAAGATTACGCCACCGAATTCTCATCATAAACTTGCCTTTCGAAATAACCACATCTTTATATGGGATTTTGCAAGTAGCAACGGATAGATATGTTACCTTAATCAAAAGGTAATTCACTGTAGGTCTATAAATTAAGGCAAGCTATAATCGCTTGCCTTAAAAAAAGCAATAGCAATAACACTATCAGTAAAATTTTAACGAGCACAGAACTCAACGATGTATTGTTCGTTTAGTTCCAGGGCTACTTCATTTCTTACCGGCATATGTGTTACTTTGATTTCTGCTTTATCTGGAGTCTTTAGTATCCAGGAAGGAATTTCTCTAGCAGCGAGAGATTCGTAAACAGTCTGAATCATCTTTTGGGATGCTTCATGATTTACATAGCTAATGACATCACCTTCTTTTACAAGATAAGAAGGGATATCCATTTTTTTACCATTGACTGCAATATGTCCATGATTAATAAATTGACGAGCCTGAGCTCTTGAAGCAGCAAGGGATCCACGACAAACGACATTGTCTAGCCGTCTTTCTAGAAGAACCAGGAGATTTGTTCCACTATTGCCTTTTTGCTTGGTTGCTAGAGCAAAGTAGTTTTTGAATTGACGTTCGTAAACGCCATAGTATCTTTTTACTTTTTGTTTTTCGCGAAAACGGACTCCATAATCAGAGAGTTTTCCTTTTCGCCAGTTGTGCATTCCAGGAGGATTGGGTCTTTTGTCTTTATCCTGGCCGCTTCTAGCCTTTTCAATACAACACTTGCCACTATTGCATCTTTCACCTTTCAGGTGCAATTTGACGCCTTCACGACGGCATCTTTTACATACCGCTCCAATATATCTTCCCATATTATACCCTTCGTTTCTTGCGAGGTCTACAACCATTGTGTGGTAAAGGTGTGACGTCTTCAATGCCTTTGATTTCCAGACCTGTTGCTTGTAAAGCACGAATAGCAGATTCTCTACCTGCACCAGGACCTTTTACTTTAACTTCAACCTCTTTTACTCCAAACTTTACAGCTTTTTCTGCACATTTTTCAGCAGCTTTTTGAGCAGCGAATGGAGTACTTTTTCTGGATCCTTTATATCCTATTGTTCCTGCACTATCCCAGCATAAAGTATCACCATTTACATCTGCAATGGTAATAATAGTATTGTTAAATGTTGCCTGAACATGCGCAATAGCCTTGACAACATTTTTTTTGATTTTTTTCTTTTTTGCACGAGCCATGCATTCTGCCTTTTTAATGAAAATTTCTATCAAAAAATTTGATTTTTGGTATAGTTTAGCAATTTTTTTTCAAAATGCTAAAGAAATATTCTATCAAATTATTTTTTTTTTATTTTTTTTACATTTAGCCTGATCTATATATTAAGCAGCTGGCTGTAGCTGCAAATTTTTATCAATTGGCTGTAACTGCAAATTTACTAGCCTTTGACAGCTTTTTTCTTTCCGGCTACAGTTTTCTTTGGTCCCTTACGTGTACGAGCATTGGATTGTGTTCTCTGGCCTCGTACAGGAAGTCCTCTACGATGACGGAAGCCTCTATAGCATTGAATGTCTTTTAGTCTTTGTACATTTTGCCTTATTTGACGATGCAATGGCCCTTCTACTGTATAATTTTTCTGAATCTCTGAAGCTAATTTGGAAAGGTCTTCGTCACTGATTTCTTTTGCCCTGATCTCTGGATCTATATTGACTGTTTGCAAAATTTTTTCTGAAGTTTTACGACCAATGCCATAAATATAAGTCAATGCAATCAAAATTTTTTTATTATTAGGTAAATCAATACCAAGAATACGCGGCATATTCTCACTCCTATTTTCAATAACTTAAGATTTCTTTATCTTAAGATGCTCGCTACAATTAACCCTGTCTTTGTTTATGACGGGGATTGGTACAGATAACTCTGAGTACCCCATAGCGACGGATTAATTTACAATTTTCGCAAATTCTTTTTACTGAAGCACGTACTTTCATGTATCAACTCCTTGTGTTCCACTTCTTTTTCGATTTTTTTCGAGTGTTTTAATCATCTTCTGGCGATGTCAAAATGATTGGACCGCTTTCGGAGAGAGCAATGCTATGCTCAAAATGAGAAGACCATTTGTTGTCTTTTGTCAAAACGACATCCCATCCCTCACGACGTACAGTTTTCGTGCGATAGGTTCCTATATTGACCATAGGCTCGATTGCTATACAATGACCAGCTTTCAAAACAATATCATAGTCTAACCAATCTTTACCTACATAGTTAGGAACTTGTGGGTCTTCATGCATTTCTGTACCAATACCGTGTCCGGTGTAATCTCTGACTACACTATATCCATGAGATTCAACGTACTTTTGAATAGCACGTGAAATATCAGATACACGATTGCCAGGCTTTGCTGACTTTATTCCCAAAGAAAGAGATTCTTCACAAACTTTTAAAAGGGCTTGAGATTCTGGAGAAATTTTTCCTACAGGAAAAGTCTTGGCAGCATCACCTATATATCCATCATAAAAAACGCCGATATCGATACTGACTATATCGCCTTCACATAATTTTCTTTTAGAAGGAATACCATGCACTATTTCTTCGTTTATAGAAGCACAGATACTGGCAGGAAATCCTCGATATCCTTTAAAGGCTGGAATAGCATTTTCAGAACGAATGTATTTTTCTGCTTCTTGATCTAGGAATTTTGTTGTAACACCAGGCTGGATAAGAGACTCAATTAATAACAATGCTTTTGCTGTAATTCGACCTGCCTGTCTCATGATTTTGATTTCACGCAAACTTTTTATGCTTATCATGCCTCTATTGGTCTCTCTTAAGAAAATTTTAAATGTTTAAGAGTATCTTCGAATATTTTTTCGATATCTCTATCTGCAGAAATTTCTATCAGAAGGCCTTTTTGTCTGTAATAGGAAAGAAGAGGTGTTGTTTTTTCATAATAATCTGAAAGCCTTGTTTTCAGCACATCTTCTTTATCGTCAGATCGCTGGAAAAGTTCTCCACTACAAACATCGCAAATATTTTCCTGTTTAGGAGGATTGTATTTTTGATGATAGATAGTGTTGCATTTTTTACAAACCCTTCGGCCTGCTATACGTTCTATCGCTGTTGCATCTTCAATTTTGTAGTAAATCACGTAATCCAATTTCCAATTTTTTTTCTGCATTGCTTTTTCTAAAGCCAAAGCTTGTTCGATTGTACGAGGGAAGCCATCTAGTAAAAATCCAGGTGACTTTTTTTCTGATTCTTCTATACGATGGTTAATGATTTGAATTACAAGAGGGTCTGGAACAAGAGAACCTTGCTTTACATATTTTTCCAATTCTTTTCCTGATTCATCTTGCTTTTGGATTGCTTCTCGAATCATATCGCCCATAACCAAAAGAGGAATATTTGTTTTTTCTTGAAGCATTTTTGCCTGGGTTCCTTTTCCAGCAGCGGGCGGACCAAGGAAGATGATTCTCATATCCAATACCTTTTTGTTAGAGGAGGAGGGCTATAATGCCTAGCCCTCCAAATTTCAATCATAAAGAAAAAATAGCTACTATCTACCTCGCATTTTGCCTTTTTTACTAAAGCCTTCGTAGTGTCTCATCAGAAGATGGGATTCTAATTTCTGGACAATATCCAAAATTACCCCTACGATGATCAACATACTGGTACCACCAAGGTTGTAGACAAAAGAAACCTCAGTGCCTTTTAGCTCCATGCCCAAAGCAATCAGTTGAGGAGCGAGAGCAACTATAGCAAGAAAAGCTGAACCTACAAAGGTAATTCTTGTCATGACTTTTTCCAGATATTCAGCAGTCTTGCCACCAGGACGAATGCCTGGAATAAAACTACCATATTCTTTCAATTGATTAGCCATCTCTACAGGCTGAAACATCAGACTTGTCCAAAAATAGCTAAAGAAATAAATCAAAAGAATATAGGAAAAAATATAGGAAAAAGTACCCCAGTCGAACCAACCCCCCATGTCACCACGATCTGCTCCAAACCAGGAAGCGATTGTCATAGGGAAAACCAATAAACTGGATGCAAAAATAACGGGCATTACACCAGCCTGGTTGACTCTTAAAGGCATAGAATGCTTCTGCCCACCGTAAACACGGCGGCCTTTGGTATGTTTGGCTTGCTGGATTGTAATCTTTCTTTGTCCGTAAGTCATGTAAATTACAGCACCTACGATGACCACAAATAATATCAGCAAGACCAGGAATTTTTTAATTTCAGTACCACCTTCGCCTTTGACAATCTGTATAACCTGATAAGGCATACGAGCGACGATACCTGTCATAATCAGTAAACTGATTCCGTTTCCAATACCATATTCTGAAATCTGTTCGCCTAGCCACATTAAGAAGAGGGCTCCTGCTGTCAAACTCATAATGGCGATGAAATCGAAGTATTGAAAACCGCCAGTAGGATCCGCTACTAAATAAGCTCCCTCAGCGATAGGTCTCTTGAATAATTTGACAATCATAAAAGATTCGATAATGCAAAGGGGAACAGTTGCATATCGTGTATATTCGTTGATTTTACGATGTCCGCTAGCCCCTTCTTTCGACAAAGCTTCTAAAGACGGAATAACTTTGATTAGAAGGCTAAAAATAATTGAAGCACTAATATAGGGCATAATACCAAGAGAAAAAATAGCGCAGTTTCCTAATGCTCCTCCTGTTAGTGTAGAAAAAAGTGTTAGAATACCGCCTAATGCTCCGCCTATACCACCTTTTTCTTGCAGTGTTTTTAACACATCTAACTGGATTCCAGGTATGGGAATCTGGGAACCAATTCGAAAAACTACTAAAAAGAAAGCTGTGTATAGAAGCTTAATCCTTAACTCAGGGATTCTAAATAAATTACGGAAAGATTCGAGAATCATGAGCTTTTTCTCCGCCGTGATTTTTTAACTTTCTTCATTATTTTAAGAGTTTCTAATGTCGCCTTGGCTTTTTCTAACTGTTCTTTTGCTTTTGCACTAATTTTATAGGCTTTTACCTTAAGGTTCTGAACAGTAAGCTCCCCTTTACCAAGAATTTTTAAACGAGCATTTTTTTTGCTTTTAGGAACCTTAACGATTCCATTTTTCACGATGCTTTCCAGATTTACTTCTTCACCCTCTTTGAATACATTCAGTTGCTCGACATTTATAGGTACCCATAAATCATCAAAGCGATCATGCTGAAAGCCACGTTTAGGGAGACGACGAAACAAAGGCATGGTTCCGCCTTCAAAAACTACCAGATCAGTATTGCCCTGGCGTTTTCTCTGACCTCTCAAACCTCTGCCACAAGAAGTTCCTTTTCCACTACCACTTCCGCGTCCAAGACGTTTGGAAACTTTGTGTGGGATAGGTGCTTTCTTTATTTCAAAAAGATTCATTTTATCTCAACTCCTCTTAATCGTCTAAGCTGCTCTTTGGTACGAACGCTTTTTAATCCTTCTAATGCTGCCCTTGTAAGATTTACAGGATTGGTAGACCCATAAGCCTTACTGAGAATATTTTTAATTCCAGCAGCTTCGACAACAGCACGTACAGCAGCTCCAGCAATTACTCCTGTACCAGGTGCAGCAGGTTTAAGGAAAACCTTTGTAGCTCCAAATCTACCCATAACTTCATGAGCAATGGTGTCACCACAAAGTTCCAATTTTACGCTATTTTTCTTTGCATCTTTACCCGCTTTTTGGACTGCTGGTGGGACTTCATTGGCTTTGCCAAAACCAATCCCTACTTTTCCAGCTTGATCTCCAACAACGACAAGTGCACTGAAACTAAAACGTCTACCACCTTTTACTACAGTGGCACAACGGTTGATTTTAACTACGTATTCAACAACGTCTTTTTGGTTTTCTTCCTCCCTGGGAGGCTTCATATAAGGCTCCTGTCCTCTCTAAAATTTAGAATTGTAATCCTGCCTTGCGAGCGGCCTCCGCTAAGGCTTTCACTCTACCATGATATTTGTATCCACCACGATCGAAGGCGACTGCTTTTATGCCTTTTTCAATGGCCATTTTAGCAATTTCGGTTCCAATCATTTCTGCTGCTTTAATATTGCCACCATTTGGTATCTGTTTTGCGATGCTTGGTGTCAAAGAAGAGCAAGCAAGCAATGTTTTGCCAGAACAACTTGCATTTTTATCTATAAAAGTATCGTCAATGATCTGACAATAAATATGTTTATTGCTTCTGAAAATACCCAATCTTGGTCTTTCTGGGGTACCAATGAGTCGTTTACGAATATGACAATGGCGTCTCCATCGTCTAAGATCTTTTAAAGTACTGTCCATTTTTTCTTATATTCTCCACAAATTCCTATATAGACTTCCGAAAAATAGGAAGCAATCAGGTTCACATCAGATTTTTTTAACCACCACTTGTAAAGCTCTTGCCTTGTTTCAGTTTGAGGACTTCACCTTCAAACCGGATTCCTTTTCCTTTATAAGAATCAGGAAAACGAATGGCTCTTACATTTTCTGTAAATTGTCCTAGTAACTGTTTGTTGGCTGATTTTAAAACAATTTTAATGGGGGAAGGTACTTCTGCTGTGATACCTTCAGGAATGGGAACAATTTGCGGTTGAGTATAACCAATCTGGATTTCAAGCTGTTTGCCTTTCAGCCTTGCATTATATCCTGTTCCAAAAATTTCAAGATTTTTTTGGAAGCCAGTGGTAACACCAACAACTGCATTATTGATCAATGCTCTGGTAAGACCTTGATAAGCTTTCGATTTTTTTTCGTCATCAGGTCGGCTTACCTTAATCACTTTATTTTGTTCATCCACCTCTACTTTAATAGAAGCGGGATATACTTCCTTCACAGTGCCTTTAGGACCCGTTACTTGCACAATATTTGCCTGGATAGATACTTTGACACCTTCAGGAATGGGAATAGCTTTTTTTCCGATACGTGACATGAACTTCCACTTCCTTAAATAAAAACTAAAAACTACTTTAGCATACGGTGCAAAGTATTTCACCGCCTATTTTTCTCTCTCGACATTCTTTGTCTGTTAAGATACCTTTGGAGGTCGAAACAATAGCCGTTCCTAAACCTCCCAATACTTTTTGCATATCCTTAACTTTACTATATACCTTACAGCCAGGAGTACTTTTTCTTTCAATGGTACGAATCACTTTTTCTCCATCACTACCATATTTTAAAGAAATAAACATGGTGCTACGATGAGCTTCTTTATGGATTCTGTAATCTTTGATATAGCCTTCCTGCTTTAGGACTTTTGCAATATTTTCTTTCATAATGCTATGAGGCATGCTTACTTCTGCTTTGTAAACATCATTCGCATTACGAATTCTAGTCAACATATCAGCAATGGGATCAGTCATCATAATTGTTATTTCCTACTTTTTTATAGCTTTTGTAGTTTTTACCAACTCGCTTTTTTAACGCCAGGGATTTCTCCTTTATTGGCGAGGGAGCGGAAACAAAGCCTACAAATTCCAAACTTTCTATAGTAGCCTCTTGGACGGCCACATAAATTGCACCGATTATAACGACGAGTTTTGAATTTAGGATCTTCTTTCATCCTGTTACATTTATTCATCATCGCTATTGTAGCCATTATTCATCTCCAGTCTGGGTTCTTTTAAAAGGCAATCCAAAAAGTTTCAATAACTCTAAAGATGCTTTTGGAGAACCATTTCTAATAACAACAGTAACATTCATTCCCTGAGTAAATTCTACTGTATCGAGATTGATTTCAGGAAATATGGTATGATCGCTAACCCCTAAAGTAAAATTGCCCCAGGGATCAAAAGCAGTAATGCTCAGACCACGGAAATCGCGAATACGAGGAATAGCAATACTAACCAGACGATCCAGAAATTCATACATTTTTTCTTTTCGCAAAGTAACTTTGCATCCAATTTCCTGTCCAGCTCTTAACTTAAACCCTGCTACGGATTTTCTGGCTTTTGTGATTACAGGACGTTGCCCACAAATCAGGGAAAGATCTCGTACTGCACACTCCAGTCTTCTCTTATTTTCCAGAGCCTTTCCGACTCCCATATTGATGATAATCTTTTCCAATTTGGGGACGGCTAAGTTATTAGAGTAACCTAACTTCTCTTTCATGGCTGGAATAATTTCTTCAAAGTATTTATTCTTTAACCTTGCCACAACATTCTCTCCCTAAATCTGCCTATTGCTTTTTTTTGCATAACGAACTTTAATTCGTTTTTTTTGTTTAACTACATCCTGTACTTTTTGATCGTTTTGCTCTACCTTCTCCTGAGCTTCTTTATTTTCTTGATTTTTTTGAACTTCTTCATAGCGATAAGAAACACGAGTAGGTTTTTGAGCATAAGGACAATACAACATAACTTTGCAAATATCTATAGGAGCTTCTTTTTGTACTCTTCCGCTCTGAGCACTTTTTTGATTTTTTCTCATATGACGATAGATATAGTTTATACCTTCTATAATCACTTTATTTTTACGGGGCAAAGCTACTAAGACTCGACCTCGTTTTCCAAGCTCGGAGCCGGAAATTACTTCAACATAATCACCTTTTTTTATCCTCATATCATATCACCTCTGCTGCCAAAGAAACAATTTTCATGAAATTTTTTTGACGCAATTCCCTGGCAACGGCTCCAAAAATTCTAGTTCCTTTAGGATTTTGATCGTTATCTAAAATAACAAGGGCATTTCTGTCGAATTTCACATAAGAACCATCTTCTCTTCTCAAAGCTTTGCGTGTTCTTACTATGACACCTTTAACGACTTCACCCTGCTTGATATCGACACCTGGCAAAGTTTTTTTAATACAAGCAACAATAATATCTCCAATTTGAGCATATCTCTTACGTGTACCACCTAATACTTTGATACACATTGCTTGTTTGGCGCCAGTGTTGTCTGCGACATCAAGGATTGTTTGCATCTGGATCATCTATTCGCTCCCTTTCGCTTTCAGGATTTTCACCAATCGCCAATTTTTCGTCTTTGATAAGGGACGAGTTTGCATAATTTCTACCTGATCGCCAACTTTGGCTTCACATTTTTCATCATGTGCTTTCAATGTTGTATATTTATGCACATATTTTTTATAACGTGGATGTTTTACCAGTCTTTCAATGCTGACAGTAATAGTCTTTTGCATCTTGTTGCTGATTACAACACCTACTTCATTTTTTCGTTGTACTCTTTCCATTTTTGCTCTCATATAAATTTTTTGCATTTTCACTGAGTAAGAATTTCCCAAAATATATTCCCAGGGACAAGTCCCTGGGCTATCTTATTTTTTGGTTTCTCGATTTCTCAAAATGGTATTAATTTGGGCTATTTGTTTTCTTGTCTTTCTGGATTGGCTGGTATCGACGTTTTCTTCTACGACTTTTTTAAATCGAATTTTCAATAAAGCCTCTTGAAGATTTTTCAGTTCTTTATTCAGCTCTTCTCCAGACATTTTTTCGTATACTTTAAAATTATTCGATTTCACTGCCCAAATCTCCTCTCTACAAATTTTGTCTTGAAGGGCAATTTGTGAGCTATTCGATTGAATGCTTGCCTGGCAACATCTACAGAAACTCCACCAATTTCAAACAAAACAGTTCCTGGTTTTATTACCGCAGCATAAAATTGAGGTTCACCTTTTCCCTTTCCCATACGAGTTTCCTGAGGAATACTACTAATGGGTTTATGGGGGAAAACGCGAATATAAATACGGCCTTCGTGCTTCAAGAAGTGGTTTGCCGCTATACGGCTTGCTTCTATCTGTTTTGCACTCAACCATGCACGGTCAAGAGATTGCAGCCCATAATCTCCAAATTCTACAGTATTTCCTTGAGTTGCATTTCCTTTAATATTACCGCGCTGACTTTTTCGAAATTTTACCCTTTTTGGCATTAGCGCCATCGCTGCCTACCTCCTCGCCATAGATTCCATGATAGATCCATACTTTGATGCCGATTTTTCCGTAGGTTGTCATAGCTTCTGCAAATCCAAATTGGATATGAGCATCTAAAGTCTGTAAGGGGACTTTACCCATAACAGAAGCTTCTGTTCTTGCCATTTCAGCACCAGCAAGACGACCAGAAATCTGGATTTTAACACCGAGCATACCAGATTCCATAGCAGTTTCCATGGCTTTTTTCATTGTTCTGCGGAAATTAGCCCTTTTAATCAATTGCTCTGCAATGTTTTCAGCTACAAGCTGTGCATCTATGTTGGGCTTAGTGATTTCTTTGATTTCCAGATTGATTTCACGGTCGGAAACAAATTGTTCCAGACTCTCTCGTATCTTTTCTACATTAGAACCTTTACGACCAATAATCAATCCTGGTCTGGCTGTATGCAATATAACATTAACTCTCTCTCTTGTTCTTTCGATTTCGATACAAGAGATGTTGCTAGAATAATATTCCTTTTTAACATATTTTCGAATTTTTTGATCTTCGAATAAATATCGGGAATAGTCGTTCTTTTTATTTGCATACCAACGACTTCGCCAATTTTCTCTAATTCCAATACGGAATCCGATTGGGCTAACTTTTTGCCCCATATTACTCTCCTCGTTTGTCCTTTTTGGTTTCGGCTTTTTTCTCTTTTTCTTTTTCTTCTATTGGCTCTTTTTCGATGAGTGTCAATTCAATATGTGAAGTATGTTTGAGAATTCCCATGGCTCGTCCCATGGGGCCTGGACGATATCTTTTTAATGTTGGCCCACCATGAACCCTGGCTTCTTGTATAAAAAGATTGCTAACTTTAGAAACACCCTGTTGATTTGCATTTGCAATAGCAGAGTTTAGAACTTTTTTAACAAAATAGGAAGCTCTTTTGGGTACAGTTGCCAAAATTTCCAAAGCTTGATTGACTGCTTTGCTACGAATCATATCTACAATATATCTTGCCTTACGAGGGGTTATACGTGCATATCTATGAGTTGCGTAAAATTTCATTTATTTCCCCTTTTCTTTCTCTTTCTTACTATGACCGCGGAAAGTACGAGTCAAAGCAAATTCTCCTAGCTTATGTCCTACCATTTCTTCTCGCACTGCCAATTTGAAGAAAATTTTTCCATTATGAATCAGGAAAACATGATCCACAAATTCAGGAAGTATTGTGCAAGAACGTGCCCATGTTTTGATAGGCTCTCTATTGTTTGTCTCTTTTTGCTTGATGACTTTTTTCAAAAGTTTGACATCATAGTAAGGGCCTTTTTTACTTGATCTGCTCACTACTTCTTTCTCCTACGGATAATATACCTATTGCTAGGTTTCCTTTTAGATCTAGTTTTACCACCCTTTGCGAGTACACCAGTGGGAGAACATGGATGACGACCACCACCTGATCTACCTTCACCACCGCCCATAGGATGGGAAACAGGGTTTTGAGCTACACCACGTACATGACCTCTATATCCTCGCCATCGATTACGTCCAGCTTTACCAATAGATATATTCTGATGATCTAAATTTCCTGTTTGACCGATAGTTGCCCGGCATTTTATACAAACTCTTCGAACTTCGCCAGAAGGAAAATTGATAATAGCATATTTGCCTTCTTTTGCTGAAAGTTGACCAGAGCATCCTGCAGAACGAGCTATCTGACCACCCTTACCTGGTTGCATTTCAATATTATGAACCATAAGACCAACAGGAATGTTTTCTAGTGGCATACAATTTCCAACTTTAGGCTCGACTTTATCTCCCGACTGCAAGGTTTCACCCACTTCCAGGCCTAAAGGAGCAATAATATATCTTTTTTCTCCATCTACATAGGAAAGAAGAGCTATACGTGCAGATCGATTAGGATCATATTCAATGGATGTTACTTTTGCAAGAATATTATCTTTGTTGCGTTTGAAATCAATCAAACGATAGTTTCTTTTATGTCCACCGCCACGAAAACGTGTAGTAGCGTCTCCCATATTGTTCCTACCTCCTTTTTTCCTGAGAGGTTTGGTCAATAATTTTTCAGAAACTGTTTTGGTAATTTCTTTAAAATCGGGGAGAATTACAGTACGTGTTCCTGGTGTTCTCGGTTTTAAACTTCTAGTACCCATAATTTACTCTCTTCTGGAAAACACATGATAGATTTAAAAATTGATCTTAATTTATCAGAACTATACCCAACTTGCTAATTGATCATGAACATGTCTATGTTGCATGCATAAAAATTAGCTGCCATGCAAAACATGACCAATTCCATCTGACGGGAGCTACTCTCTAGTTGATCAAAAACATGTCCTATGTTGCGTGTGCCAGATGAGCTGCCATGCGAAGCATGGTCATCCCCATCTGGCTGGAGCTGCTCTCTTCTGGAGCTACAGTAACTGCTCTCTTTTGGAATTTTGGCTTTTTTTAACAAATTGGGCGATGTTAGAATCAGCACTATTCGCCATTAGAACATCTCTAATTTGACTTCTTTATCCAGGAAAACAATCGCTTTCTTCCAGGCCCTGGTATAGCCTTGTTTAAAACGAAAACGTCGTTTTTTAGGATGTTTATTGATAACGTTTACTCTTTTGACTTTAATGCCTTTATGGGCATAAATTTTTTCAAGAGCTTTTTTTATTTCTACTTTATTTGCGTCAGCAGCGACTTCAAAATGATAGGCATTTTCTATTTCAACATCAACGTTGGATTTTTCCGTCATGATCGGACGCAGAATAATACTATAAGCATCTCTTGCCATACAGACGGCCCCTTCTACTTATATAATTGCTCACGGCTCAAAGTTTTAACCTCTCCTCCTCTTTCTTTCACCAAAGCTTCAAAAGCGCTTTTCATAAGTACAATTTTATGATTGTGGAGAAGAAGATAAGGATTGAAACGAACGATTTGTTCATAAGAAACTCTTGGAATGTTAGCTAAAGATTTAGCCAATATTTCACTAGTTTCATTGAGCCCGATTAAGATACGAGAACCAATGATATTCATGGCTTTCAGTGTATTATAAACTACTTTTGTTTTAGGAGCGGTTTCCAAAGGAAATCCTTCGATTACCATAACTTCTTTATCCATGAATTTTGCAAGCCAGGCACTGTTAATAGCTACTTTTTTTGCTGATTTTGGCATACTATAAGAATAATCTCTTGGATGAGGCGTAAATACTTTTCCGCCGCCTTTCCAATGAGGAGCTCTTGCTGCGCCTACTCTTGCTCGACCTGTGCCTTTTTGTCTCCAAAGCTTACGACCACTGCCAGAACATTCTCCTCTTCCTTTAGTGGAATGTGTTCCAACTCTCTGTCGTGCTTCATACATTAAAATGGCTTCTTTTAAAACGACTTCGCGGACTTCTTCACCAAAAATTTTTTCATCGAATTCTAAAATATTTTCAGTCCGTTTGCCTTGTGCATCAAATACAGGTATTCTCATTCTAGTTTCCTCTAATTTCCTCTAGTTTCGTCTAGTTTCCTTTGATACGGATTTCTACTCCTGCTGGTATCGTAAGTTTGGTTAAAGCATCTACTGTTTTAGGAGTAGTATCCAATATGTAAATCACTCTCTTGTGTGTTCTAATCTCAAATTGCTCTCTTGATTTTTTATCAATATGAGGTGATCTTAATACTGTATAACGTTCAATGCGAGTCGGTAAAGGAACTGGACCTGATACTTGAGCACCAGTTTTTTTGGCAGCATCTACCAGGTCTAAAGCAGACTTATCCAGTATTTCATGATCATAAGCTTCCATTCGGATTTTAATTTTATCACTATTCATTCGAACATTTCTCCCGAAATTTTATTTCCCTGGCCATTGTACAGGACATTTTCTAACTTATTTTATGTCTCTTGGAGAGATTCACTAGTAGGATGAGTAACGCCTGGGATTGGAAGATTATCCAAGGCGTTACTTAACCCCGTACTATAGTCTTATTCTATAAGGACACAGAATTTTGTTATTTTTTTGCCCTATACAGAATTCCCTGGCAAAAGGTTGTAATATAAAATCAAAAAAAATTTTCTTTGTCAAGTAAGATTTGGAGAAAAAGAAATTTTTTAGGATATTTATCTTTTATATAAACAGAAAGTCTTTATTTTTCTAGTAATTAGGAAAACATGAATTTAATATTATTATGAAAAATATTTTACTTTACTGATAGTTTTGTCAAAAGCTACACTAAAAAATCAGTTTTTTTTGTATTTCTTCGGGGACTACTGCATACTCAGATGGTTCAAGGCTATAACTGCCTCTTCCTTGGGTTAAAGCTCTGATTTTATCGGCATAACCAAACATCTCAGCAATAGGAACCATGCCTGTTATGACCTGAAAATCGCCCTGGTTCAACATTTCCTGGATGATTCCTCTACGACAGGTCATGTTAGAAATAACATCCCCTAAATAAGACATAGGGGTGTGTATCTGGAATCGCATAATGGGCTCCATAAGGATATATTGAGCCTTGCTCAGAGCATCCTTGACAGCTCCAAAAGCTGCTGCATAGAAGGCTTCTTCAGAAGAATTGACATTGTATTTCCCTTCTAAGACAGTAACCTTCAAATCAATCAACGTATAACCAGCCAGGTCTCCTGTCGCTGTTGCATTCTTGATTCCATCTTCAATCGCAGGATGATATACTTTTGGAACCTGATCTTTTGTCAGTTTATTTACAATTTCTACCTGTGTCTTGGAAGACGGTTCTACTTTGACTTTGATATAAGCAAAATGTTCCTTATTACCAAATTCTTTTTGAAAAAGGCTCTCGCCCTCTGCTTCTTTTTGGATGGTTTCACGATAAGAAACACGAGGTTTTCCTACACTCACTCTGATTTTATGATCTTTTTGTAAACGATTACAAATAATATCTAAATGCAGTTCGCCCATACCAGAAATGACAGTTTGCCCTTGTTCTTCATCAACACGAAAACGAAAAGTAGGATCATCTTTGGAAAGAATTTGTAAAGCAAGCAAAAGATTGTCTTTGTCTGCTATAGCCTTTGGCTCAATGGATTTATCCACTACAGTTTGAGGAAACTGCATACTTTCCAAAAGAACAGGTTTCTCTTTACGACATATAGAATCGCCTGTAAAAACATCTTTAAAACCTATTACTCCAACGATCTCACCTGCACAGGCTTCTTCGCATTTTATTTTCTGATCAGCATGAATATAATATAAGCGATTAACTCTTTCTACTTTTTGCCTTGTTGCATTGTAGATTTGCATACCTTCCTGGATTGCGCCAGAATAAATGCGTAAATAGGTAAGTTCTCCATGTTTATCGAATGCTGTTTTAAAGGCTAATGCAGTAAGGCTTTTATCATCATAAGGAATCGTTACAGGCTTATTGGTTTTAAGATTGATTCCAGGGGTAGCTTCTATATCCTTGGGAGATGGTAAATAATCAACAACAGCATCTAGAAGCAATTGAACACCTTTATGTTTCAAGGAAGAACCTGCTAATACAGGTGTTATTTTTCCTGCCAGAGTTGCTTTACGTAAAGAGAATTTCAGGTCTTGAAGGCTTAAAGTTTCATTAGAAAATTTTTCGATGATACTATCATCAAAATCTGCTAAAGTATTGATCAATTCTTCATAATAGAATTTTCTCTGTTTTTCTAAATTCTCTGGCATTTCCTGTTCTATAACTTCTTTTCCCTGGCTTTCGATAGTAAAAGTATATGCTTTCTTTTTTAAAACATCTACTACACCTTGAAAATGACTTTCGCTTCCCCAAGGCATAGTCAATACAACAGGTTTTGTATGAAGGCGTTTTTTCATCGATTCCAAAACACTATCAAAATTTGCCCCTATACGATCCATTTTATTGATAAAAGCAATCCTAGGAACATGATAGCGATCTGCTTGTTTCCAAACTGTTTCTGATTGTGCTTCGACGCCGCCTACTCCACAAAATATACCTACTGCTCCATCCAATACTCTCAAACTTCTTTCTACTTCTGCTGTAAAATCCACATGTCCAGGAGTATCAATCAGATTGATAGTATAATCTTTCCAATGACAGGTAGTGGCAGCGCTGGTAATGGTAATACCACGATTGCGTTCTTCTTCCAGATAATCCATAACCGTAGTACCATCATCCACATCTCCCATCTTATGTTCTTTTTCCGTATAAAATAATATACGTTCTGTTGTTGTTGTTTTACCTGCATCAATATGGGCAATGATTCCGATATTTCTTATTTTTTCTATATCCATGCTTTATACAAAACAAATTTTTTGTTAATGATTAGAAGTAAGAGCTGACCTTATAAAAGAGACGCTTTTGCTATAGGCTACCCCTAAATAGAAAGCGTTAGAATCAGCCCTCTTATAATTAAATTTTAATTACCAGGCAAAATGAGCAAAAGCCTTATTGGCTTCAGCCATTCTATGAGTATTTTCTCTTTGTGTAATAGATTTACCTTGTTTATTGTAAGCGTCTGATAATTCATCAGCCAACTTTACTGCCATAGGTTTTCCCTTTTTTTCTCTTGAAGCAGCAAGAATCCAACGGAAAGCAAGAGTTGTCTGACGTTTTTTCTCAATTTCCATAGGAACCTGGTAGGTTGCACCACCAACTCTTCGAGATCGTACTTCAATCAAAGGTTTTACATTGTTGATAGCTGCTTTGAAAACTTTAAGTTCGTACTGTTCCTCTTTGCCTGCTTTTTCTTCTGGTTTTTTAGGAATTTCTATATTTGCGAATTTTTTACGTAAAATTTGCATTGCATCATAGAAAATTTTTTGAGCAATGGTCTTCTTGCCCTTTTTCATAATATAGTTGATAAACTGGCTTACCACTTTATCACGATAAATAGGATCTGGTTGAAGATAAATTCTGGTTGACTTAAATTTATTAGCCATCCAACGTGCCCTCTTATAAATAGTTTGCGTAAATAGATTGAGTAAATAATTTACGTTTTTCAAAAAAACTTGCTATGCTTTTGGCCTTTTAGCGCCATATTTAGAACGACCACGTTTTCTATCAGCTACACCTGCAGCATCCAAAGTTCCGCGAATGATATGATAGCGTACACCTGGTAGATCGCGAACACGACCACCTCGGATCAGCACAATGTGGTGTTCCTGGAGATTATGCCCTACACCGGGTATATAAACGGTCACTTCTTTACCATTAGACAATCGTACTCTTGCAATTTTTCGCAATGCCGAATTAGGTTTTTTAGGGGTCATAGTCTTAACCTGCAAACAAACTCCCTTTTTTTGAGGAGATCTATCGAGTACAGGCGACTTAGATCTATTCTGAACTTTTTTCCGCCCCTTACGAACCAATTGATTGATAGTTGGCATGAAAAAAAAACTCCTTCGTTGACTAAAGCGTTGACTAAAGCGTTGATTAGCGCTTTCTAGCAATCCGAAAACTGAAAAAAATAACTGATTATTTTTTTAGTCTTTATAAATTTTCGCTCTCAAGCCTTATATTTTAAAGACTTAAGAGCGCATATTGACAGAAGGGCATCATTGTAACAATATGTTGCCTCTCTGTCAATGATAAAAATAGCAAATTATCAGGATAATTTAAGAGTGAGCCACAGAATAAAGTTTGTTTCTGCAGCAGGCTGAAGCGGATGCTATTTTATAGCACCGCTTAGCCTGCGTACATTCATGTTGCTAAGAACAAATTTTTCAAGTCCCTAACTTTAAAATAGAAGATTATTTTTATTTTCCAAATTTTCTCTACTATTTTTTCTACTATTTTTTCTTACTTTCCTTGAAAAATCAAAAACTTATATACAACACATCCTAATTTAAACATTGTTAATAAAGTTATCGCTGAAAGTACTATTTTTTGTCTTTTTTTGTAACGTTTTTTCTGAAAAATCAATGGATGTAGACGTAGACGTATCTGCTTTTACTTCTTCTTTCTTTGGAATCTCTTCTACTTTTTTCTCTATTTCCTGCATTAAAAGTTTTGTTCTGCTATGCTTTCTAAATCCTGTTCCTGCAGGTACCATGTGGCCTAAGATAACATTTTCTTTTAATCCTAGAAGGTTATCTTTTTTCCCTGCTAGAGCAGCTTCGGTAAGGACTTTCGTTGTTTCCTGGAAAGAAGCAGCACTGATAAAAGAATCAGATTGCAAAGAAGCTTTTGTAATTCCAAGCAAAAGCGGTTTATGTGTAGCCGGCTTTTTGCCTTCAGAACGTACTTTTTCATTGATGAAATTGAAATAGAATTTATCTACAACACTTCCTGGGAGAAATTCTGTATCGCCAGGCTTATCTACCTTAACTTTACGCATCATCTGGCTGATAATGATTTCGATATGCTTATCATCTATTTTAACGTTTTGCGAACGATATACGTTCTGAATTTCTTCCATAAGATAGTTTTGTAGAGCCTGGGTTCCGCAACATCGTAAAATATCATGAGGAACTTTTGGCCCATCGATTAAAGCATCTCCTGCCTTAACTCTGTCACCTGTAGCGACTCTTAGCTCTTTACCATAAAGAACAAAATGTTCTTTTTTATTATCTGCTTTATTTTCTGCTTCTACAATGACAGTACGTTTTCCTCTTCTTTTTTCTCCCAATTTGACAATTCCATCGATTTCACTGATAACGGAAGGATTTTTAGGCCTTCGTGCCTCTAATATTTCAGTAACTCTAGGCAAACCACCGGTGATATCCTGTGTTCCACTGATAGCCATAGGGATTTTAGCTAACAATGTGCCAGGAGTGATATGATCACCATCGTCTACTTCAATATGGGATCTTTCTGGCAAAGGATAGTGCTTAAGTATCTCTCCTTTATTATTTTGGATAACGATAGCAGGATGCTTTTCCCCTTTGTGTTCCATAATGATTTTGCCTTTGGATTCCTGATGCATGGTAACATTAGGGATGATTTCATCATAACGAACGTATCCTTCATATTCCGAAAAAATAGGAGTGGTATGAGGGTCTCTTGTAGCAACGATGATTTCACCACTGATGTTTTCAAGGATAGTGCCATCTTCGATAATCTTGCCTGTAGCCTCTAGCTTATTCAAAATAGAACCCATAGGAATATTAATATTTTCTTCGTTGACAATAATCATCCTGCATTTCGAAAGAGTTACACCTTTACTATCTAGTTCTCCTTCAATTTCTCTCACTGTCCCAGCCATCTTCACTTTTATTTCTTTTACTACTTCTTTTTTACTTTTGGAGCTTGGCTCTTTGATAGCGACAATCTCTGATGTAGTACCAGGAACAACTTGCTGGCCAACAACTACCTTAAGTTGGGTATCTTTAGGTATTTCGATAACTTCTTCATTTCGTAGAGAGATAGAGCCATTTCTGCCAAGAACAACGTATTTGCCTTCTTTATTCTTTACAGAATTTACATTGCTAAGCTTTATATAAGAGCGAGTTCCCTTGATAGGAAGTTTTACATTGGGTTCCTCTCTCTTTTTCATAGCAATACCACCAATATGGAATGTTCTCATGGTAAGCTGTGTTCCTGGCTCCCCGATAGACTGAGCTGCTATGATGCCTACTGCCATGCCTTCTTCGACTAACCTTCCAGTAGAAAGATCCATACCATAACATTTGCTGCAAATACCAAGGGGTGTTTCACATGTCAGAGGACTACGTACACGGATTTTTTCATATCCTAGAGCTTCAATCTTTCTAGCAATTTCACGAGTGATGATTTCATTTTCTTTAACGATAACTTCTCCTGTTTGTTTATCGACAATAGGATCACGAGCTACACGACCATAAATATTATCGCTTAAAGAAACTTTGATTTCATCTCCTTGCTTGATCGCTCCTTTAGAAATCCCCGAAATAGTGCCACAATCTACTTCATTGATTACTACGTTTTGAGCGACATCTGCCAGTTTTCTTGTTAAATATCCAGCATCTGCTGTTTTTAAAGCAGTATCGGCCAAACCTTTACGAGCGCCATGGGTAGAACTAAAATATTCTAATACTTTAAGACCTTCACGGAAATTGGCGATGATAGGCGTCTCAATAATCTCACCATTGGGTTTTGCCATCAAACCACGCATACCTGCTAGCTGACGGATTTGTTCCTGGCTACCTCTTGCTCCACTTTGAGCCATAAGGTAAACAGGGTTGAAAGATTTTCCATCGCTACCACGAGCAAGCTTTAAAGTATCCATCATTGCATTTCCTACTCTATCTCTTGCTAGTGTCCAGCAGTCAATAATGTTATTTTTGCGTTCCTGATCGGTAATTTCTCCCTCTTTAAAAGCCTTTTCATGTCTATTGACTTCTTCTTGTGCATTTCTTATGATTTCATCTTTTTGGGCTGGAACAATTAAATCATTTTTAGAAAAAGAAATACCAGCAACTGTTGCACTATAGAAACCCAAGGTTTTTAAATCATCTAGCAATTTCAAAGTAGCAGCGCGACCTACTGTATTATAGCAATCGCCAATGATTCTATTGATTGTCTTTTTATCCAGGTCTAAGTTATAAAAGGGCATCACTTTAGGCAAAATACCATTAAAAATAACACGGCCAATCGTTGTCCGAATGCATTTCCCTTTTACATTCTCATCAGTAGGCTTAGGAACGACATTGTAGACATTGCCTAAATTATACCATATTCTTGTATGATACGTCACTTTACGATGGGCATGGGCATGAAACACTTCATCATAGGTCATAAAGACACTATCTTCTCCTGGTTCTCCATCTTTTTGCTTATTTAAATAAAAACATCCGAGAACGATGTCCTGGTTAGGAGCGATAATAGGCTGACCATTAGCAGGAGAAAAAATATTGTTTGTAGAAAGCATCAAAGTAGAAGCTTCTACCTGAGCCTCAATAGACAAAGGCAAATGAACAGCCATCTGGTCACCATCGAAGTCAGCGTTGAATCCTGTGCATACAAGAGGATGAATTTTGATGGCATTGCCTTCTACTAAAATTGGTTCGAATGCCTGGATACCCATTCTATGTAAAGTAGGGGCACGGTTTAGGAGAACAGGATGCTCATGAATGACCTCTTCCAAAAGATCCCATACACGGTCGTCCTTCCTTTCCAACATTTTTCGTGCGCTTTTGATGGTGTCAGCAAAGAATTTATCTTTCAATTTACGAATGATAAAAGGCTGAAACAATTCCAAAGCTATTTTTTTAGGTAATCCGCATTGATGTAGCTTGAGTTCAGGGCCAACCACAATGACAGAACGTGCAGAATAGTCTACACGTTTACCTAAAAGATTTTCTCTAAATCGGCCTTGCTTACCTTTAATCATGTCAGTAAGACTTTTTAAAGGACGATTTCCTGTTCCTAATACAGGTCTTCTGCATCGAGAATTGTCAAAAAGAGCATCAACAGATTGTTGAAGCATCCTTTTTTCATTCTTGATAATTACTTCAGGCGCATTCATATCGAGCAACTTTTTAAGACGATTGTTGCGGTTGATAAGCCTGCGGTAAAGATCATTCAAATCGCTTGTTGCAAAATTTCCAGAATCTAGCAATATAAGAGGTCTTAAATCTGGTGGAATTACAGGAATAACATCGAGAATCATCCATTCAGCAAGATTCCCTGATTCTTTTATCATTTTTAACAATTTTAATCTTTTTATAATCTCTTTTTGCTTTTGTTTAGAACCAGTTTTTTCATATTGTATGGATAGTTCTTTCAGAAGTTCATGGATATTTAAAGTTTGAAGCAGTTCTTTAATGGCTTCTGCCCCCATACCAGCCTTAAAAGACTTTTCTCCATATTTAAGTAGTAATTCTCGATACTCCTCCTCCGAAAGTAATTCATATTTTTTTAGGGTAGTTTTACCAGGATCGATGACTACATACTCTTGAAAATAGATTACTTTTTCCAAAGAAGCTACTTTCATCCCTAGTATTGTACTCATACGACTAGGCATAGCTTTAAAAAACCAAATGTGAGCAACAGGAGAGGCAAGATTGATGTGTCCCATTCTTTTGCGTCTTACACGAGAATGAATGACCTTGACTCCGCATCTGTCACAAACTATGCCCTTGTGTTTCATTCCTTTATATTTGCCACAATAGCATTCCCAATCTCTCTCTGGTCCAAAAATACGCTCGCAGAAAAGACCATCTTTTTCAGGACGATAGGTTCTGTAGTTGATCGTTTCTGGCTTTTTTACTTCACCAAAAGACCAGTTTCGTATGTCCTTGGCTGAAGCAAGTTTAATAGTTACTGCAGCATAATCATTGATTCGATCATAAAAAGCTTCTACCATTCGGTGGAGCTCCTAGAAAAGGAAAAGATTTTTATTTTTTATAAGGGGATAACCCACTGTCCCCTCTTCAAATTGTTCCTGAATAGGTCGAATGACAAAAGTTTTTGACATTATTATCTTCATTAAATTATAGAAGAACATAAACGGAATCGGTATCGGAGTCGCTATCGGAATCGAAAGGATGATTCATGAGATAAACAGTAGGAATCGATTCCGATTCCGAATCCAACCCCGACCCCGATGGAAAGCTCACTAGTGGTTCTTTTTTATTTTGGCAAAAAGCTTTTGTCTCATCACCTAATCGGAGTTTTGCTACGCTGTGTTTGAAATTTTTCTTTTTCTCCAAAAATTTCGAAAAACAGCATAACTCCTATGCTATAAGAGCCTATCCGAAAAATAATTTCGGGCGAAAATGTTGAGGCGCTCGGAGAGCGAGGAGAAGGTTCCAAAATTGCCGCAAGTGTAGCCGTAGCTACTCTG